>Ga0247727_10001691_pt1 | contig 51682 bp, 53 predicted proteins | sample WisWelCaveWW1625_FD_202498 | JGI IMG/M metagenome (GOLD analysis project Ga0247727, IMG submission 202498) | Biofilm microbial communities from Wishing Well Cave, Virginia, United States - WW16-25 | ecosystem: Environmental > Aquatic > Deep subsurface > Groundwater > Cave microbial mat | place... | reverse complement strand
AGCGCCGGCGCTGTCGTCGCATGGTCCCTAGCGCTTGCGTTCAACCGCGGAGGATGGACCGAGGTCGGGCGACCGATGGCTCTCCGCGGTCATTACCTGCTGGACGTCGGTCGCGTCGGCCCGCCCACCGAGTACTTGGCACAGTTCGTCGAGCACATCGACACATACGGCACACATGTGCGCGCCCATCCGCCAGGATTCCTTCTCGTGCTCTGGGCAATGGATCGGATCGGCCTGGACGGCGCGCAATGGGCCGGGGTGCTCGCCATCGTGGGCGGCGCTTCCGCAATTCCCGCGGTGCTCGTCTGCGCTCGGGAGCTCTCGGACGAGTCGTGGGCTCGCCGCGCCGCGCCCTTCCTCGTGTTGGCACCTGCGGCGCTCTACGTTGCCTCGACAGCTGACGCCTTCTTCGCTGGCGTCGTCGCCTGGGGGGTCGCGTGGACCCTGCTCGGCACTTCCAGAAAGGGGGCCGCGCGCGACGCTCTCGGCATCGCTGGCGGCTTGGCGCTCGCATTCGCACTCTTGCTGTCCTACGGCCTCGCGCTCTTCGGGGTGCCGATTGCCGCCGTGCTGCTGGCGCGCCGGTCGTGGCGCCTCGGGACGATCACATCGGCCACGATCCTTGCCGTGATCGCCGCCGTTCACGTGGCCGGGTTCTCCTGGCTCGCGGGGCTCGCTGCAACGCGACGTGAGTACGCGGAGAGCGTCGCACAGGAACGACCGTATGCTGCGTTCCTGCTCATCAACGCGGCCGCCTTCGCGATCGTGGTCGGGCCGGCGACCCTTGCCGGTCTGTCGAATCTGTGGACGCGTACGCCGCGGGGGTTCAGCGCACTTGTCGCGATCGGGCTGTCGTGCGCGGGTCTCGCGGCGGTGTCCGGCCTCTCGAAGGGAGAGGTCGAGCGGATCTGGCTACCGTTCGCGTTCTTCACGCTCCCGGCCGCGGCGGCAACGACGGCGAGACGGAGCCGCCGGGCAACACGGAGCTGGTTGTCGGCGCAAGCAGGGGTCGCGATCGGCGTCCAATGCTTCGTGCGGACGAATTGGTGATTCGATGGGCTGTGTGCATGCGCGGGTTCTGCTCGTCGAGGACGACGCCACCGTCGCCGATGTCGTGAGGCGCTACTTGGAGCGAGACGGCTTCGCGGTCCGCTGGGTCGCAGACGGACAGGCCGGGATCAACGCTGCGGAATCGGATCCACCGGATCTCGTCGTGCTCGACGTGATGCTCCCCGGCATCGACGGTTTCGAGGTGTGCCGCCGGCTGCGGGCGACGACCCCGGTGCCGGTGATCATGCTGACGGCGCGCGGCGAGGAGACGGACCGGATTGTCGGTCTCGAGCTCGGGGCCGACGACTACATCTCGAAGCCATTTTCCCCTCGGGAGCTCGTCGCTCGGGTGCATGCGGTGTTGCGGCGCACGGCGGCGCCACCGATCAGTTCACCGCCGCGCGTGCTGCGGAGCGGCGATCTCGTCGTCGACGTCGCGGCCCGAACCGTGAACCGTGGCGAGGCGACAGTCTCGCTCACCGCGCGGGAGTTCGAGTTGCTCGTACACCTCATGCAACATCCGGGCCGGGCGTTTCGGCGCGAAGAGCTCCTCGAGTCGGTGTGGGGCTACCGCTACGGCGATGCCGCCACTGTCACTGTGCATGTCCGCCGTTTGCGGGAGAAGATCGAGACTTCGCCCAGCGCCCCCACGCGTGTCTCGACGGTCTGGGGTGTCGGCTACCGATGGGACGGGTGACATGAAGACGACCGACGCGTTGCAGCTGATCGCGTGGGCGGGTGGTACAGCTCTCTTGGGCGGGGTCACGACGCTGCTCGTGCTCCGCGTGCTGCGGCGCGTCGCGCTCGCGCACCAGATCGCGGTTGTCGCCGTCGCTCCCTGCCTCACCGCGCTGCTCGGCGCTTGGGTCGGATCTCAGGCGATGTTCTTCTCGGATCACGATCGCACCGCACTCACGGTGCTCTTGATCGCGGCCGGCGTCGTCGGGGGCGTCGCCGCGATCCTGTTGAGCCGCCGCGTGGCCGCCGCCGACGCGGCTCTACAGGCCGTCGAACGCGATCGCGCAGTCGAAGGAAGCCGACGAGAACTTGTCGCGTGGGTGTCGCACGACCTGCGCTCGCCGCTGGCCGGGATCCGCGCCATGGCCGAAGCGCTTGCCGACGGCGTGGTCGCCGAACCCGGCGACGTCGAGCGGTATCACGAGCAGTTGCGTCTCGAATCCGAGCGCCTCGCCGGCCTCGTCGACGATCTGTTCGAATTGAGCCGTACCCAGTCAGGTGTCCTGGTCCGAGAGCTCGAGCGGGTGTCGCTCGCTGATCTGGTCTCGGACGCGATCGCCGGGATGGCGCCCGTCGCTGCGGCGAAGAACGTACGGCTCGTCGGGCGGTGCGACGACGCGCGTGTCGAGCTCGAGGCGTCAGCGCCCGAGCTCCTCCGGGCGTTGCGCAACATTCTCGACAACGCGATCCGCTATACGCCATCAGACGGATCGGTGATTGTCCAGACTGCATGTGCGGGTGACCGCGCCCGGGTCACCGTCGCGGACGACGGAGGCGGCCTGGCAGCGAGGGATCTCGATCGAGTGTTCGAAGCCGGATATCGCGGAGATCCCGCGCGCACCCCCGGTCATGCCGGTGGCGGGTTCGGGCTCGCGATCGCTCGCGGTGTCGTCGAGATGCATCACGGTGAGATCTCGATCGTGAACTCGAACGGCGGGGCTCGCGTCACCATCGAGCTGCCGGTCGTGCGCGTCGGCGAGGTGTGAGCGATGCGGGTGCTGGTCACCGGCGGAGCGGGCTTCGTGGGTGGCCACGTCGTCGACGAGCTCCGCGCGCTCGGGCACGAGGTGCGAGTGATCGACCGGCTGCATCCCGGCGCTCATGCTGCGCATCCGTGCGACGTGCCGGACGACGTCGACTACATCTGGGGCGACCTCGCCGACACAGAGGCGATTGCTTCGGCCGTCGCGGGTGTCGATGCCGTTTCGCACCAGGCCGCGATGGTGGGACTCGGCGTCGACTTCGGCGACGTCGAGGCCTACGTTCACGACAACGATGCCGCGACGGCTGCGCTGCTGGGCGCGCTGCATCGAAGTCGCTTCGCAGGCCGCGTCGTGCTCGCCTCGAGCATGGTCGTCTACGGCGAAGGTCGGTACACGTGTGTGGAACATGACGCAGTACATCCGGGGGCGCGCACCATCGAACGCCTCGAGCACGGGCTCTACGAACCTCTCTGCCCCCAGTGCGGCCGCGTGCTGACGCCAGACGCTGTGACCGAGGATGCGCCAGTCGACCCCCGCAATGTGTACGCGGCCACCAAGCTTCACACGGAGCATCTCGGCTTCGCGTTCGCGCGCGAACACGCTGGGTGTGCCGTCACCGCCCTTCGGTATCACAATGTCTACGGGCCTCGGATGCCGCGCGACACGCCATACGCAGGCGTCGCGAGCCTCTTTCGGAGCGCGCTCGAACGCGGTGAAGCCCCGCGCGTCTTCGAGGACGGCGAGCAACGTCGCGACTTCGTACACGTGACCGACGTTGCTCGCGCGAACGTGCTCGCCTTGACCAACGACGATGCGGCTCCCGGTGTCTACAACGTCGCTTCGGGTGAGCCGCACACCGTCGGCGAGATGGCCGTCGCATTGTGCCACGCGTTCGGAGCCGATGAACCCGCGATTGTGGGCGGATACCGGCTCGGCGATGTGCGCCATGTGTTCGCCTCGCCGGAACGCGCCGCTACGGCACTCGGGTTTCGTGCGAGCGTCGACTTCGACGATGGCATGCGAGAGTTCGCCACGGCACCGTTGCGCGCCGGACGCGTGGTCGCGACGCCAAGTATCTCGGGGGTCACGGCCCGGTGAGAAGCGGATCCCGTATGTCGATGAAGCTCATGTCGCCGTACAGCTCCGCGAATTCGTGCTCCGGGCCGGAGAACTCGCTCGACGACTCACCCTTGCGCGCGTCTTCCTCGGTCGTGAAGTATGCGGCCTCCGCGAACGCGCCACGCGCAAACCACACACGCAGCGAACCGATCAGGTCCGGTCGCGCGGAGCGGAGCTGGGCGAGCATCTCGGGCGTCTCGAGCGCCTCTGCCTTCGTGCGATCGGTGACGGTGCCTTCCATGACCTGAACGAACCCGGCCGCGTCGGCGCCACCGTCGAACAGAGTGGTGACATCACTCGACTCGCGGAAGCTCGGCTCGTCGTCGAAGTACTTGGTCGTCTCCTCCCACCATGCGTGCTGCTCGGCCCTCTCGGCGTTGGCGGCGGCGGACTTTTCGTCTGCGAACCGAGCGAAGGCGATGAATGTGCCGTCGGTTGCCACCCCGACGGTGCTCCCGAGGAACCCGATGGCGCCGGGGCGGATGTCACTGCGCCACCGTTCAGTCTGCCTGCGAAGGCCGGCGGCATCACTGGTCCGACCCTTGATCACCTGTACGAACATCGACATCTCCTCTCGTCGAAGCAAATCCTCATGGGACCGTTCAGAGGTCAGTCTCGCGGACAGCTCGTCGCGTTGCATCAGGGTCCGGTCCTTGCGAATCCCGCGCCGTGACAAGCATCCTTCGCTGCGCGCGCCCAAGTACACAGCCGTAGAGTCGCGGGATGTCGTCCGGTGACGGCTCGGGGGTCCGGCAGGCGGAGGTCGTGGCGTCCCTGTCGCTCGCGACCGATTTGGCGCTCGGTCAACCCATGGAGCACGTGCTTCGCCTCACACGGCTGGCCGTCGGCCTGAGCGACGCGGCCTCGGCGACTCCGGAGGTGCAAGCCGAAGCCTTCTATGTCGCGCTGCTCGCGTGGGTCGGCTGCGTCGCCGACGCTCATGAGCTCGCGGCCCTCTTCGTTGACGACGTCCAACTGCGGGCCGATGCGTCGCTCGTCGACCGTCGTCGCGGACCGGCCATGACGCGGTTCATCGTTCGCCATGCTGCCGCTGGCCGGTCACCCTGGGGTCGGGTGGTCGCACCCCTTCGCGTGATCGTCGAGCGCAAGCACCTCCTGTCATCGACCTTCGGTTCGCACTGCGACGCGATCACTGGCTTTGCGACTCAGCTCGGGATGACGGCTGGTGTTGTGGAGGCCTTGGGCGAGACGTTCGAGCGTTGGGACGGGAAGGGGTACCGCGGGATGGCGAAGGAGGAGATCGGTTTACCGATCCGTCTCGTGCAGCTGGCGACGACCGCAGAGATCTTCCATCGCGTTGGCGGCGTCGACGCCGCGCTCGCCGAGGTCCGCCGGCGGAGCGGGACCCAGTTCGACCCTCGCCTCGTCGAATGTCTTTGTGACTCGAGCCACGAGCTGCTCGACCCGATTGGTGACACAACGTCGTGGGACGAGGTGATCGATCTCGCGCCACACCTCGACCGCGTGCTCAGTGATGACGACCTCGACCGCGGCCTGGAGGCATTCGCCGATTTCGCCGACATCAAATCGCCGTTCACACTCGGCCACTCGAGGGCCGTCGCCGAGCTGGCCGGTCAGGCCGCCGAGCTGTTGGAGCTCGCCGATCCGCGGAGCCTCCATCGCGCGGGTCTCGTGCACGACCTCGGCGCGGTCGGCGTGTCGAACGCGATCTGGGAGAGCGACCATCGATTGTCGGTTTCCGATCAGGAGCGAGTTCGCTCCCACCCCTACCTCACCGAGCGGGCACTGGCCCGCCCCGAGGCGCTCGGCCGGATCGGCGCGCTGGCCGGGCTCCACCACGAACGACTCGACGGGTCCGGGTATCCCCACGGGCTGCGGGCCGACTCGCTGGGGGTCGAGGCCCGTGTCCTCGCCGCGGCCGACGTCTACCAGGCGATGACCGAGCCACGCCCTCACCGACCGGCGCGCACCGCAGAGCAGGCCGCCGCCGAGCTACGAGCGGAGGTCACGTTGGGACGACTCGACGGCGAGGCCACCGAAGCCGTGCTCGGCGCCGCGGGCCACCAGCGCCGGCCGCCGCTGCGGCCCGGAGGGCTGAGCCCACGCGAGGTGGAAGTGGCCCGCCTCGTCTCTCGGGGACTGAAGACGAAAGCAATCGCGACCGGGCTCGGCATCGCCGAGAAGACCGTCACGGCCCACATCGATCACATCTACACCAAGATTGATGTCTCGTCACGAGCGACGTTGGCGCTGTGGGCCGTGCGTCAGGGTCTACTGCCGGAGGAACCAAGCGTCTAATGCCCCTCACAGACGCGCGCATAGGAACTTCACCCGATGCGCCGCCGACGCCGCCCGGCGTACAACGAAGGGAACACCGAAAGGGACGCGCACGCAGTCCAGGAGGTCACCATGGCTCGTTATGTCGTGATCGAAAGCCGCGACCCGGTTGCTCACCGTCGCGTGCGAGACACCTACGCGCTCGCACTCGAGCTCGCGACCCGCGCCGAGGAGGTAGCCCTCTTCCTCACGCAGGACGCCGTGCTGGGTGCGCGAAGAACGGCACCGGTGAGCGGTGAGCTTCGTGGGCTGCTCGAGTCGGTGAGCGTGCTCGCCGACGACTTCTGCCTCGCCGAGCGCGGGATCGCCGACGACGACCTGCTTCCCGGAGTGCGCGCCAGCGGCATCGCTGCCGTCGTCGACATGGCCGTCGACGAAGGCCGCCGCGTTCTCTGGAACTGAACACCGAAGGGAGTGCCGATGACCTCGTCGTTGAACCTGCTGATCATGGATCCGCCCTACGAAAGCGAAAGGACGACAACGGCGTTCCGGCTGATCGACGCCGCCCTTGCGCGGGGCCACTCGGTTCGCGTGTTCGCCTACGAGGGAGCGGTCAACCTGACGATGGCCGGGCAGGCTGCTCACCCGAACCCACTTCACGGCACCGACGTCGACGCCGAGATGCACCCGACGACGCGGGAGTGGGTGGAGCGCCTGTTCGCCGTGGCCGGCGGCAGGCTCGAGTGGGTGAACTGTGGGCTCTGTGTCGACGAGCGCGGCGCCGGCGATTGGACGAACGGCCCGCGGCGGGGTGGCCCCGCCGACTTTACGGGATGGGTGACCGACGGCAGCGCCACGATCGTCATCCCCACTGCCTGAGAGGAGTAGCCATGACCAGCGTGCTCACGATCCTTTCGACCGGTCATCGCGCCACCGTCGAGGAACAGGACGACACCGCCGTCTGGTTCGCCGCGATGTGCGCCGGCGATCTGGAGATCGACCTGCTCCTGACGGGAAGCGCGGTTCTCTACGGTGTGGGTTCGGATGCGCCGCCCCGGCTCGAGCTGGCCGGAAGGCCGGCCGCCTGCCCGCCGCACATGTCGGCCGAGGTCGCTCGACTCATCGCGCGAGGCGTCGACGTGGCCTACGTCGAGGAAGACGCTTCCGAGTACGGGCTCGACTCGGCCTCGTTCGGTGCCGGGCTCGAGCCGGTACCACGACGGGAGATCGCGGTGCTCGTGGACGCCCATGACCTGACATGGCGGTTCTGACGGCGATGCGCTGTGAACGGAGGGCCACCTGCGAGGTCTATGCACACGGCGCGGACCTGTACGACCGCGCGTGGAGCCCTGTGATCCTCCCGCCTGCCGCAAGCGTCGTGAACACGCTCGACCTCGCCCGCGCGGAGTACGTGCTCGACGTCGGTGCCGGAACCGGCGCGCTGACCGGTGTGATCGCCGCAGCCGCGCCCGATGCGACGATCGTCTCGATCGATCCCGCGCCCGAGATGCTTGCGTTCGCGGTCGAGCAGCGGGGGGTCACGGCGGCGCAGGCAGACGCGATGGCATTGCCGATCCAGGCCGGCTTTGTCGACGTGGCACTCATCGCCTATGTGCTGTTCATGCTCCCGGATCCCCACGCCGGGCTCTTGGAGGCCCGTCGTGTGTTGCGCCCCCGCGGCCAAGTGGGCACTGTGACCTGGGCGAATGAATCGCCCGCCGTCGCGGCCAAGGTGTGGGACACCACGCTCGACGACCTCGGTGTTCCGGCGATGCCAGCGCACAGCAACCACGGCGGGCTCGAGACGACCGAGGCGATGGCGGCGCGCCTCGTCGATGCAGGACTGCGGCCCCTGCACGTTTGGTACGAGCACGTCGAGCACAACTTCGCCCCGGAGATGTTTTGGCGATTGCGCACCGAACACGGCACCAACTTCGTGCGTCTGGCCGCGCTCGATGATCGCAAGCGGCAACACGTTCTCGACGCGCTGGCGCAGCGCCTCGCGCCGCTCGACACGACCGACTACACGTTTCAAGGCACACTGGTGTGCGCGGTCGCCGAGAAGGCTGCCGCGTAGGCGTCGCGTCGTTGAAACTGGAAGTGCCCGAAGCGACTTCAACCATCGCGGCATAGGTAGTACACGTTCTGAATGTCGCCATCGACGTGTCGCGTCTCGACGCTCGCAAATCCGGCGTCGTTGAGCATCTGGGTGGCGAGTTCCTGACCCCATCCGGTGCCGAGGCCCATGCCGTCGCGCGCGAGCGAGACGGTCATGCAATGCATGGTCGAGGCCGCGTAGATGTACATGCCGATCGGGTGGTCGATGTTCTGTTCGAGATGGCTGGACGCGGCGATGTCGACGCAGAGGTAGAGGCCGCCCGGGCGGAGTGCCTGCCGGATCCCACCGAGGACGACATCGGGCCTCGCCTGATCGTGGATGGCATCGAACGTCGTGATGAAGTCGAAGGCCTCGCTCTCTCCGAGCTCCGCCGCATCGCGCTGCTCGAAGCGAGCACTGGCCAGCCCGAGCGAGTGAGCTTCGCTCCTCGCGCGATCGATCGCCTCGTCGGAGAAGTCGAATCCTGTGAATCGACTGGCCGGGAAACGCTGGGCCATCACGTTGATCGCGTGTCCTGAACCGCAGCCGACATCGGCGACGTCGATACCAGACTCGAGGCGCTCGACGAGACCGGTCGCGAGCGGCAGTGTCACGTCGAGCAAGGTGGCGTCGATGACCTGCGCGCTCTCTTCGGCCATGACGCGGTGGAAGTCGGGAAACGCGGAATATGGCACACCTCCACCGTTGCGGAAGCAATCGACGACATCGCCTTCGACCGATCCGAGCAGTGCCGTATATTGCATGAACATCGCGAGGTTGTCGGGGCCAGCCGAGCGAGTCAGGGCGGTCGCGTGCTCGGGCGGGAGGACGTACGCCTGTGTCAACGGGTCATAGTCGACCACCCGTCCGACTGTCATCGCGGCGAGCCACTCGCGGACATAGCGCTCAACGAGTCCGGTCCGTTCGGCGATTGCGGCGCTCGTCGCGGGCGCCATTGTCGACATGGCGTCGAACAACCCTGTGCGGTGCCCGATGCTGAGCATCAACGACAGCATCGAGTCGTTCAACACGTTCAGGATTCGCTCGCCGAAAGCCTCGGCGCGGCTGTCATCGAACGCAGGATCGACCATTGTTGCCTCCTCTTTCAACCGCGTTTGTCTCCCACTGCCGTCGTGTCATCACTCGGGTTTGCGCGCCGAGAACGCGTAGCCATACACGTCGAAGGCGCGCGCCTTTTCCTGGCCGGTCGCGCCGCCGAACGTGTCGACGGGAGGTCCGATCTGGATGTCGACGAATCCGCTCTCGTCGAGCATCTGTTGCCAGCCCTCACGGGGCAGCCCGCCGGCGATTCAGCCGGTCCAGAGATCGATATCGCGCAGCGCCTCTGGCGGCACGATCCGGCCATTGGCGATATCGGCGTACTGCAGCACGCCTCCTGGGCGCAGCACGCGTCGTATCTCCGCGAACACGGCTTGTTTGTCCGCGCAGAGGTTGATCACGCCGTTGGAGATGACGGCGTCGGCCCAGCCGTCGACGACGGGGAGCGCCTCGGCGAGGCCGTCTCGGAACGCGACGTGGTGGAGATCGAGTTGCACGGCTGTCGCGCGTGACTTGGCGAGCATCTCGGGTGTCATGTCGACTCCGATGACGCGACCTTCGCGGCCGACCTGTGCGGCGGCGACGAAGGAGTCGAAGCCCGCGCCCGACCCGATGTCGACGACGCGCTCGCCCGGCTGCAAGCGCCGCAGCGAGAACGGATTGCCGACGCCGGCGAACGATTCGACGGCACGGTCGGGAAGCGCGGCGACGACAGCGTTCTCGTAGCCCAGCTTCGCAGCGAGAGGCCGGCCAGTGTGGAAGTGGAAGCGCGCGTGCGGATCAATCGCAACCTCGCGGTACTTGTCGCGTACTTGCTCGCGCAGCGTTTCGGGATCGACCAGGAGATCATCGGTGGTCATGCCTCACGCTCCTTCTGCAGCAGTGGGGAGTCCGGCGCGGCGCCACTCCGGGAACCCGTCCTCGAGGCGACGGGCGCGCACGCCCCGGCGGCGCAGCGCCCGGACCGCGTCGGTGGCGTACACACAGAACGGTCCGCGGCAGTAGGCCACGACCTCGACGTCGTCGGGAACCTCGCGGAGCCGCTTGCGGACTTCGTCGGGGGGCACCGACCGGGCACCCGGGATGTGACCGGCGTCGTACTCGGTGGTGGGCCGCACATCGAGCACCAGAACGTCGCGCCGGCGCAGGCGCCGCGCGAGCTCTACTCGGGTCATCGCTTCCATGCCGTCGGCGACGCCCAGGTATGCGGCCGTGAGTCGATCGATGCCGGCGACATGCTGCGCAGCGACATCGCGCACCGCTGCCCACAGCTCGCCGACACGTTCGCTGACGAGCGCGTAATAGATCCTGGTCCCATCGCGCCGGGTACGCACAAGACCAGCCGCGGCGAGCGCCCGCAGATGATGCGAGGTATTGGCAACGCTCTGGCCGATCTCGCCCGCGAGATCCTCGACGGATCGTTCGCCTTGCGCAAGGACATCGACGATCTCAGCGCGACGACCGCTCGCGAGCGCCTTGGCAACCTCGGCAAAGGCATCGAACAACGCGTCCTTGCTCGTTCGATCGGCCATGAGGGCCACTCTCCCCCTCGGGAGCAGGCTTGTCAAGTATTCAAACAAGCTCTTGACAATACGGGCACAACCCGCGCAGGATGATGGCATCACCCGGCGACACGGCCGGTACGAGCACGGGGGAGGCCCAGCGATGCGCATCGAGGCCAAGCGAACAATCGACGCCGATGCCGGCGCGGTGTTCGCCATGATCAGCGACGTGGAGCGGCTCAGCATCTGGAATCGGGCGATCCGCAGCACGGTCGAGGCTCCCACGGAGCTTGCCGACGGCGCCGAATGGGTCGTGCAACTGCACGCGCTGGGACAGTCGTGGCCGAGCCGTTCGACCGTCGTGACGCACGACCCGATTGCTCGACGCTTCACGTACCGCTCACAGACCGACGACGGCAACAGGTCGTACGCCGAATGGAACTGGGTGGTCAGCCCGACGCCCTCTGGGTGTGTCGTCGAGGTGCGGGTCGACCTCAGGCCGGCAACGTTCTGGCGCCGTGTGCTGCTGGTCCGCATCCGTGGGCGACAGCTGCGCCACCGTGAGCTACCGGATTCCCTCGACCAGCTCGCTCGCGCCACGGTACGGACCGAGGCTCGATGACGCACGCGGGTCACACCTTCGTCGCGATGCCCTCGAACATGTAGCCGAGCGGCTTCGGCCCCTTCAAGTAATAGTTGTCGATCTGCGCCAACTCGAACGCCGCGTCCGTGAGCAGTTGATCGATCGGACGGTTCAGGTGGCAACCTCCGCCGATCCGGCGCTGGATCGGTGTGAGCCGGTCCTGCCAGCGAGCGACCTTGGGATCCGGGGAGTGACCGTGCTCCAAGAAGTGCAGCGCGCCGCCCGGTCGCAGCACTCGGCGGATCTCTGCGAGAGCGAGCGCGACATCGGGGATCGTGCAGAGCGTCCACGTCGTCAGGACGTGGTCCACGCTGGCCGCCTCCAGCGGCAGCGCCTGACCGTCGAGCCCGACGTACTCGATCGGGACGGGGCTCGCCGCGACGCGCTTTGCGGCGAGCTTGCGCCCGACCGTCGCGGGATCGACCGCGCGGACTCTTGCGAGCGTCGGTGGGTAGTGGGGGACGTTGCGGCCCGAACCGAAGCCGACCTCGAGCACGTCGCCTTCGAGGCCGGCGGCCACGCGTGCCCTCAGCCGCGCCAGTGTCTTGCTCCCGAGCGCGATGTCGGTGATCCGAGGAACCATCTGATCTGCGTAGAAACCCATGCACCCAGTCTGGCGCGATCGTCGTGCCCGTGAGGCAACATGGCACGTGACGCCGGCCCGGCGTGAGGAGGTGCGAATCATGGGACGCAAGGCACGGCTCGACCTTGTCCTTGACTGCTCCGACCCGGAGAAGCTCGGCGACTTCTGGAAGGAGGCGCTGGGCTACCGCGTCTACTACGCCGGTCCGACGCACGTGATCCTTGTCGCCGACGAGGGCAATGCCTCACCCCTGGTGCTGCAGCAGGTACCCGAGCCCAAGTCAGGGAAGAACCGGATGCACCTCGACATCGTCGCCGACGAGATCGAAGAAGAGGTCAACCGGCTCGAGACCCTCGGCGCGCGACGATTGCACGCCGGCATCCAAAGCATCGGCGAGACGAGATGGGTCACCTTGGAAGACCCGGAGCACAATGAGTTCTGCGTGTGCACCGGCATCGAATGGTGAGCAAGCCGTCGAAGATCTCGAACTGATGGATTTGGCCGGTCGGTGTTCGTGTAGGGGTCGACAGGAATCGGCGTCGGTCCGCGACCGTTGTTGCGGTACGCGACGGTGAGGTCCTGATGACCGACGGCCCTTTGCCGAGGCGAAGGAGCAACTCGGCGGGTTCTGGATCATCGAGGCCGCCGATCTTGATGCCGCGCTCGCATGGGCGAGTGAGGCGACCGTGGCATGTCAGAGCCCGGTCGAGGTCCGCCCGTTCCAAGAGGACTGAAACGTTCGGATGGCCGATCGTGTCGATGCTGCTCACCGACGCTCGACGGCCCGCCCGTATCGATACCCGCGGGGCCCTCGTTCGTCTCGGCCATCAGGACCGGACGGTGTCGGATCGGACGCTCATCATCGAAGGTCACTCCATCGTTCGAGCCTGCCTGCGTCGTGAGATGTCGGGCCCGTATCAACTGCAGGCGGCCATCGCCGCCGTCCACGACGACGCCACCACCGCGTATGAGCGCGCGATCGAGCTCTGCACCAACGGTGCAGAGCTCGATCATCTCAGCAGGCGTCGGCGCGAGCTGCGGCGCTAGAGGCGGTCGCGGATCGCGTCCAGGATTGCCCGGTCGCTGGCCTCACCGGCACGGTCGCGTGCCTGGAGGTGCAGACGCAGCTGATTGCGCCACAACTCGATGCGATCCTCGTCGACGTCTTCGAGGTCCTCGTACCGCATCTCGATGTCGAGCGTCGCGAGCTCGAGGTCGATCGCCGCTTGGCGAAGATCGGCCAACGAGCGCGACGCGAGCGCCGCGTCGAGCGCGTCGAGGGCGGCGCTGCCTTCGGTGTCGAGCAGCGGCGGCACAACCGCGACCGTGAGCGCGTCCCACGCGCGATGCGCATCTGTCGCGAGTGCAGAGAGGCGGGTCCAGTTGCGGACCGTGCCTTCGTCGAACAGCTTCGCCGCCGTGTCCGACAAACGGTCGAGCGCTCGAGGGGCGCTGCGATCGGCCTCGTCGGTGGGCACGGCGACCGCGACGGTGACGAGCTCGTCGGACGCGGGGACGCTCGCCTCGAACTCGCCGTAGCCCGGCGCGAAGATCTTGTCCTCGAGCGTGCCGTCCATCAGTCGTTCCTGGACGAGGATCGCACCGTGCACAGGCCCGGTCGGCCCGTCGACGGTCATGTTCGTCTGCTTGACGGTGACCTCCTCGAACACGAAGCCAGGGATGTTCTCCGGTCGGTAGACGTCGCCGACCTCGGGATTGGCGGGCATGATCATGCCGCCGGGTCCATCCCTGCCGGCGAGCCAAGTGCCGTCGTGGTTCTCGACCCGTCCGTTCTCGTAGTTGGTGACGTCTTCACCGAGGTACCAGACGGCGCCGTCGTCGGCCTGCGCGAAGTAGTCGGTCGCGACCTCGAGGATCTCGCCGTCGCCGTACGCGACGAACTGCGACACGACGGTCTCGATGTCCCGACCGTTCCATCGAACGAGCTTGGTCTCGTCGAGCAGCGTGATCTCGTGCCGCAATGTGACGTCACCTTCCGCGCCGAGTTGGATCGACTGTTCGACCTCGTTGATTGGGAACAGCTCGTTCGTGATGTTCGTGGGATCCGAGAAGGTCGGCCGCTGCAAGTCGACCCGTCGGTTCGCCGCGCGCTGGGAGGGCGCCGCTCCGACGTCGTGCGGCATCCCTGTCAAGGCGAGACCGATCGACAGCGCACCAAGCACTGCCGTGGCGATCGTCGCCTTCTGGCGAGCCGGGACTGGTTGCCTCGAGCGCTGCCGGGAGGTGCGCATCATCATGTATCTCCTCGATCAGGGCGGAACACGCGTTGCGTTCACGCTGGCCACACGATGGGGGAGCAGTGCTGACAACCGGCTGAACAGGACGGCGGCTGTCAGCCGGCGTTCAGCTCCTCGGTGCGGAAACGCGCCCGGTGGCGCGACGCCACACAGCACCTACGATCAGCTCGTGGGTGCGCATTTCGACGCTGGCGATCTGCTCGATGAGCCGGCCGTCGTGGCCGTCCGCCGGGTCGCCCGCTCGCAAGCCGAACGTGTCAGCGACGCGTGGCACGAGCTCGCCAGCGCCGACCTGAACGATCGCAGCCCCGGCGGGGCCGCGGCGGAGGCGCTCCACGACTTTCGCGTCGCGCTTCGATCGCTGCGCAGCTGGCTACGTGCGCACCAGGACGCGTTAGCGGTACCGCGCAAGGTGCGACGGCGGCTTCGGCGCGCCGCCCGCGCAACCAATGCGAGTCGCGATGCCGAAGTCCTCGCGAAGCTCCTCGCAGGGTTGCAAGAATTGACGCGCGCCGGCCTCGCATCATCGAGGTGGTGGCAGGAGCGGCTCGGCGAGCGAGCGCGCGATCCCAGCGTCGTACGTCGCGCTCGACGCGACATCGAGCGAGGCCTCGAGGCGCTCGAGCACCATCTTGCCGTGGTCCGATGGGAGCAGTCCGTCGATGATGCATGGGACTTTGCTCCGCTCGCCGCGGAGCTGGCGACGCGACTCCAAACGTACCGAGACGCGCTTCAAGACGCGTTTGACTCGATTCACTATACCGACCGTGAGGTCACCGTCCATGCCGCGCGCATCGCGGCGAAGAGGGTTCGTTACCTTCTCGATCCGGTGAAGAGGGGTGTCGCCGAAGCGCCACGCGCGCTCAAGCTCCTGAGATCATTGCAAGACGATCTCGGCGAGTTGCATGACCTGCATATTGCCCGCGACGAGCTCGACAACGGCGTGATCGAGCGCGCCGCGCACGAGGCGAGCGAGCGGAGTCGCGAGATCCTCCACGCGGCCGGTGAAGGTCGTTCGCCACGGCGTTTCGCGTCGAAGCTCGGAGGATTCGCGTCGGTCGCGGCGGCCGTGCGCGAGGAGGAACGCGCGCGATACAAGGAGATCGAGGAACGCTGGTTACACGATCGTGCGAGAGCTCTGTTCGCCGCGATCGACACCGCGATCGACGCCCTTGCACGGCGCGGGCGGACCGATGCCGAGATCGAGCGCAAGTACTTGCTCCGCGACGAACCGCTGATTCCGAACGAGGATGTGACCGACGTCGTCGAGATCGAGCAGGGTTATCTGCCCGGCGAGCGCATTAGTGAACGACTTCGCCGCGAACATCACGCTGATGGCAACGTCCGGCTCGTGCGCACGTTGAAGTCGGGGAAGGGCCTCGTGCGGCGCGAGATCGAGGAGCCGATTTCGTCGGAGCTGTTCGATGCTCTGTGGCCTCTGACCGCGGCGCGGCGGATCCGCAAGCGACGGACCAAAGCGTCCGTCGGGACCAAGACCTTCGAGATCGACGTGTTCCGCGATCGTCCTCTGGTGCTCGCGGAGCTGGAGCTCGAAACGGTCGACGAGGCGGTGGACCTTCCGCCTTGGATCCTGGATGTGCTCGTCGCCGACGTGACGGACGACACGTCCTATTCCAACGCGAAGCTCGCACAGCCCGCCACGTCGTCGTTGCGTAGATCGCACGACAAACCAACGAGGAGCAAGCGCGTGAGCGAGATCGCGGAGCGCTACCGGAAGGTGGCGGCGCAGTTCACCGACCGGGCCACAGCGGTGCCGGCAGGCGCGTGGGACCATTCGTCGCCGTGTGAGGGCTGGGTCGCCCGCGACATCGTCCGCCACATGGTGGAGTGGATGCCCGGGTTTCTCCGAGCCGGCGCGGCCGTCGAGCTTCCAGCGGGACCGTCTCCCGACGAGGACCCTGTTGCGGCATGGTGTGTCATGAGCGACGGCATCCAGAGAATGCTCGACGCCCCCGACGTCGCGGCTCGCGAGTTCGTTCACGAGCGGGCGGGGCGTCACTCGCTCGAGGAAGCCGTCGCGATCTTCCTTATCGGGGATGTTGTCATCCACACCTGGGATCTGGCCCGAGCCACCGGCCTCGACGAACGCCTCGACCGCGACGAAGTGCAGCGGATGTTCTCCGGTATGGAGCCGCACGACGAGATGCTGCGCCAGAGCGGCCAGTACGGGCCCCGTGTCGAGGTGCCCGACGATGCAGACGAGCAGACCAAACTCATCGCGTTCATGGGTCGTCGTCCGTAGGCGAACAGCGACGCAGTCCGGATCAGGGCCCATCGATCAGGGCCCATCGATCAGGGCCCATCGATCAGGGCCCATCGATCAGGGCCCATCGATCAGGGCCTATCGATCAGGGTCGCGGCGTCGATCCCGTCATGCCAGGCGCTTGCTCACGTCCTCGCCCGCCGCGATCTTCGCTCCGTACTCGTCGAGCCATCGGTTGAACTTGCCACTCGCATCGCGATCGGCATCGCGGCGCGGATACGCAGAGATCGCGTAGCCGGGGTCGATCGCAGGGTGATCGCTCGAGGGCTTTCGAGCAAGCACGGTTTCGATGACATGCTCGAGTCGCAACGCTTTGGCGCGTGCGCGTCGTTCGTGACGTTCCGCGAACTCCGGCATGACCTCACGAGCGAACAGGTCGAGGGTTTCCATCACGTGTTCATGCCGGTTGCGACCCGCAGCGCACGAAAGGATGATTTGATCGACTCCGCAGTCCTCGTAGCGCCTTAGATACTCACGCACCTGCGCGGGAGTGCCCATCGCGCCGCGCAAACCCCCGGATCCTTCGGTGACGACCCTGGCGCCGAGACGATCCCGATTCGCCGCAGCGAGCGCGACCGCATCCGGGTCGAAGCCGCGTTCCGCGCGACGTTCGAGGTAATCGTCCCACAGACTTCCGTTGGCGGGCGTGTGCCGGCCGAACACGTAGTAGTGGCCGAGCGAGTAACCGATGAAATTGACACCCTCGGCGCCGCGACGAATCGCTTCTTCCTCGTCTTGATGACAGAAGAACGACGTCACGCACGCGAGGTTCGCGTTCACGGCGTCGCCGATCGGGACGCCCTCGCGAGCGAGTGTCGCGTCATAGTCATCGACCCAGTGCCGAGCCTCTTCGGGATCGAAGAACGCGAACGCGAGCGCTCCGATGCCGAGTTGCGCTGCGACGTGGATCGTTTCCCGGCGACTGCACGCGACCCAGACGGGAGGATGCGGCTTCTGCAGCGGCTTCGGGACAACATTGCGCGGCGGCATCCGCACGTGCGGGCCGACGTGACCCGAGAACGGCGTCTCCGTCAGACAGCGGAGGGTGACGCGCACGCCCTCCTCCCACATCGCGCGTTTGTCGGCCGGGTCGACGCCGAACGCGTCGAGCTCGGCGGCCGCCGAACCCTCGCCCGTTCCGAACTCGACGCGCCCGCCCGAGAGGATGTCGAGGGTTGCGATGCGTTCCGCGACCCGCGCAGGATGGTTGATCGCTGGCAGAGCGTGCACGATGCCATGGCCGAGACGGATGCGTTGCGTGCGCTGCGACGCGGCTGCGAGGAAGACTTCCGGCGCGCTCGAATGCGAGTACTCCTCCAAGAAGTGGTGTTCGACGAGCCACACGGCGTCGAAGCCGAGACGATCGGCGAGCTCGATCTGCTCCATGGCCTCGGCGAAGACGCGCGCATCGTTGTTCTCCTGCCATGGCCGCGGCGCCTGATGCTCGTAGAACAGACCGAACTGCACCGCGGCAGAGTAACATGCTCATGTAACAACGGCGCGGAGGTCGCGTCCGGGAAGCGAGAGCGATGCCGGAACGCAGCGTGCGAATGACCACCGACGAGGCATGGCACGTGTTGAAGCGATCACACACCGGAATCCTCACGTCACTGCGACGTGACGGTCACCCGATCTCCCTGCCCGTGTGGTTCGTCGTGCTCGACCGCAAGATCTACATCAGCGGACAGGCGCACACGAAGAAGTTCGGACGCGTCCGCCGGGACCCGCGGGTGACGTTCCTCGTCGAATCGGGAGAGGCGTGGATCGACCTCGTGGGTGTGCAGCTCACCGGCCGGGCCACGATCCTCTCCGACAGCGTCCTCGCCGAACGTGTCGCCGCGGCCCAGAACGAGAAGTATGCGCGCTTCCGCATCCCGCGCGAGGAGATGCCCGACGCGACGCGCGTCCACTACGAAACGGCGATCGCGACGATCGAGATCGTGCCCGACGATCGGATCCTGTCATGGGAGAACGGTCGACTGTTCACACCGGACCGCGCGTGACCGGAACCGCCGAGAAACGGACTCGCCTGAAACGCCCCGAACGACGTGCCGCGATCATCGACGGGGCCGCCGCGGCATTCGCAAAGGGCGGCTACGCAGCAACGTCGATGGCCGAGGTCGCGTTCGCGGCCGGCGTGTCGCACCTCATCGTGTATCGCCACTTCGATTCGAAGGAGGCGCTCTACAACTCGGTGCTCGCGCGCGCGGTCGATCATCTCAGCGACGCGCTCTGCGGCGACGGGGCGGTCGGTCGTCTCGGACCGACGCCGGCGACGGTGTTGCACGCTGCCCGCGCGGACCACGACGCCTTCGTGATCCTCTGGCGACATGCCGGCCGCGAGCCCGAGTTCACTCACTGGAACGAGCGTTCCCGCAAGATGCTGCTCGATACGACCGCCGTCGCGTTGCGACCTCATGTCGCCCGCGCCGACCTGCGCTGGGCGGCCCGAGCAACGGTGGCGTACCTGGTCGAGGCCGTGCTGGTATGGATCGAAGACGGCGACCCGCGCTTCGACGAGCGATTCGTTGTCGCGACGAACGCGGCCCTGCGCGCCGGCGTGGCGAGCTGGACCAAAGTCCTCCCATGAGCACGTGATCGCCGGGATGAGCGATGGACCATGACGCCGTCGTTGTGGAGGTCGCGCTCAACGAAGCGGTTTCCCCTGCAGCGCACCCGCACATCCCCCAAACGCCGCAAGAGTGTGCCGCAGACGCGCGTCGCTGTGCAGACGTGGGCGCGACGATCGTTCATTGGCACGCGGTCGACGCAGACGGCGCGCAACGCCTCGCCGGCACGGAGCTGTACGGCGAGGCACTCGATGCCATGAACGGCTGTGTGCTCGCATACCCCTCGTACCCGGTCGACGTTCCCGACACGGTCGAGGAGCGCGTCGGACACTGTCTCGCGCTGCGCGAGAGCCACGGGCTGGAATTGGGACCGGTCGACGTCGCAACCGTGAACGTCGTCGTTGCCGACTCGGCCGGTCGTGCGATCGCACCGTTCGAGGCGGTGCCGGGGTTCGATGTGATCCGGAACTCGTTGCCGTTCGTCGTCGAGGTGCTCCGCCGTTACAGAGCGGTCGGCCTGGTCCCGACGCTCGCCGCGTTCGATGTCGGCTGCACTCGCGCGATCGCGGCACTCGCCGCTGCCGGACTCGTCGAAGAGCCCGTGCTACTGAAGATCTTCCTGTGGGAATCACCCGTCATCGGTCCGCGGCCGAGCGTCGAGGCTCTCGATTTGCACCTCCGCCAGCTTCCGGCCGATCTCGACGTCGAGTGGCTCGTCGTCCCCTACGGCATGGCAGACGCCACGGCCGTCGAAGCGCTGGCACGCGCCGCGCTCGAGCGCGGCGGTGGTGTGCGAATCGGCATCGGCGACAACCCGATCGCCTTTTCCGATCGAACGAACGCAGACCTGGTCGCGAACGTCGCTCGATGGGCCGCGACTGTGGGACGACCGCTCGCCTCGCCGCTGGACGCACGAGCGCGCCTCGGGGCGACACGCCCGTGATGGTTTGCTCGCAACGCGCCTACACGGAGACGGTCAAGACGGCGGTGTAGCCGTCGCTCACGTTGCCGCTCGTCGTCGCGAGTTGTCGCGCCGCACCGTCATCTGCGAAGACGTTGTCGGTCGAGAGCGACGTCTGGGCGACGTTCGAGATGCTCTGGCTGTACCCGTCGGTCGCGTACACGACGTCGCAGACATCCGCGGGCAGTGCGAGCTGCGACGTCGCGAGCGGCTGGCCCGCGCTCGTCGCCGTTGCGAGGTCGGGGAACACCTCGAAGTGAATGTGCGGCCAACGACCCGAGTAGCAGGCGGGGAAGATGCTCGAGAAGCGCACGATGCCGTTGCCGTCGGCTTCCTGAACACCTCGAAGGTAATTCTGGTCGGTGGCGCCGTCGCTGTACAACGAGTAGCGACCCTCGCGGTCACAGTGCCACAGATACACGGCGGCGCCGGCGAGCGGCACACATCCGTCGGACGCGTCGACGACGGTCAGCTCGATCGAGAGCGGCACTCCCTCGGCCGTCCCCGAGAGATCGCCGAAACTGGCTCGGATGTCGCTGCGCACGACGCCGTCCTCGGTCAGGACGTTCACACCGTTCGACCCGTCGCCCGGGTACGGGCCTGCGGTCTCCTCCGGGATCGGCGTGCAGTCGCCGGTCGAGCCGGTCGCGCTGGTCGGGGTGGTCGCGCTGGTCGCGTCGGTCGCGTCGGTTGGCGACGACGGCGTCGAGCTCGAATCGGACGCGTCGCTCGTACTCTCCCCGCACGCTGCGAGCACGGCGCCGATGCCGAGTCCCGAGATCATGCCGAGTGCGCGGCGGCGGGTGATGTCGCTGGTCATGGTGGCTCCTGGTCGTGGTTCGGCCGAGTCAACGCCACGAACCTGAGAACCAGCTGGGCGCGCGCCGAGAATCGACGCTCAGCCGAGCACGCGTGTTTCATGCGAGGAAGGCGTCCGCGGTTGTCCAGATGTAGTCGATGTCGTCGTCGGTGAGGGCATGATTCGATGGAAGGATCAGCCCTTGCTCCATGACGCGATCGGCGTTGGGCAAGCCGCCGGCAGGGGCGCGGTGGCGGATGCGCTTGAAGGCGGGTTGCCGGAGCGCGTTGCCCGTCCACACCATGCGCGTGTCAACGCCGCGGCGCTCCATGTGCTGCTGGAACTCGGAGCGCCGCAGTCCTGATTCGGGGCGGATCAGCACGGGGAACATGTGCCACGCGGTGTCGACGGCGTCCGTCGTGCGCGGCAACACGAACACGTCCGGCCGCTGACCGAAGTGGCCGCACAGCCGATCGAAGTTCCGCCGTCGCGCAGCAAGGTTGCTCGCCAGCTTGTCGAGCTGTACGAGCCCGAACGCGGCAGAGAGCTCGGAAGGCTCGAAGTTCCAGGCCAACTCGTCGAAGATGAACAGGTTGTCGTACTCGAGGTCGTCGTCGATCGTCGAAAAGAAGCGCCGGTCGACGCCCTTGCGCGTGCCGAAGATCTGCACCTCAGATCTTCGACCCCAGCGCCGCAGCAGTAGGCAGCGGTCGACGAGCTCGTCGTCGTCGAGGCACACCATGCCGCCGGTGCCGGCCGCCGTGATGATGTGCGACAGGGCGAAAGAGGTGACGGAGATGTCCGAACGTGCGCCGGTCGGGGTATCGCGGAGTCGTGAGCCCAGCGCGTCGCACGAATCCTCCACGACCCGTAGCGCATGGGCATCTGCGATGCTGCGGATGCGATCCCAATCGGGCACGTTGCCGATCAGGTTCGGCGCGAGGATCGCGCGGGTGCGCGGGCCGATCATCGGCTCGATCGCCTCGACGTCGATGTTGTACGTGTCGGGCTCGACGTCGACGAACACCGGCACCAGGGCCGCGCGCACCATCGGCGCGATGTCGGTGGAGAACGTAACGGCAGAGGTGATGACCTCGTCGCCGGGTCGCAGATCGAGCAGCTCGACCGCGAGGTACAAGGCCGACGAGCCGGAGTTGCACATGATGCCACGCCGCTTGCCGAACAGCTCGGCAACAGCCTGCTCGAAGGCGCGCACGTGAACGCCGATGCGCAATGCTTGTGCGCCGCCACGCAAGACGTTGGCGACCGCCGCGATCTCGCGCTCGTCGTGCACGCTCCCCGCGTAGTCGATCCGACGAGTCGTCACGGGTGGATTCTTGCAGTTCGGCCGTGCGGCGAGGTCAGCGCAACGACGGATCGCACGCGCGTGCGCTCAGGGACCCGTCGGACGAGACGCTGGCCTGGAGACCCTCGAGTCGAGCAGCACGGACCGACGCCGACACCGTGAGCACTACACCCGTCGCCGTGATCACCCAGCAGGCGAGAGGCTTGATCGCGACGTACGCGGCCAACGGCAGGGTGAGCAGCAAGATGAGTGTCGTGGCCGCCGCGGCGAGGTTCACCGCCGCCCACAGATAGGTGAGACGCCGGTAGAGAAGCCCGACGGCCGGGCGGGCCTCGATCTCCGGTGGCAGCGGGCAGAAGTCGCGGGCAAAGCTGGCGATGAGTGGTCGTCCTGCCGCGATCGACAACAGGAACACTCCTCCGAGCGCGATTGTCCCGACGATCGGCTGGAAGAAGTAGACGAAGGTGCTGCCGCTGGCAAGCGCCAGAACCGTCCGGAGCGAGATGCCGATGCTGGCGAGCAGCAGGAGAGCCGGGATCGGACGCCCGCGGACGAGGCGCCGGCCGACGGCGATGTACGACCAGCACAGCGCGACGACGAAGGCGGGAACGATGCCCCACGCGGTGAGCGTCGCCAGGAAGAGCGTCGTCGGTATCACCGTGGCCTCGACAAGGTGCGGCACGAGGCGGCGCATCACGGCGAACAGCACGGCCAGTTTCGTCGGGGTCGCGAACTCGCGATGTGGGGCCGCGGCCGGCAACGCGGCCTGCCCGGCCGTGGACATGCCCGGCATGTGCCCGGCCATGTGCCCGGCCATGTGCCTTGTGGACCCCGATCCTGCTCGTGGTCGCTGCGCAGCAGGATGCACGGCGAGAAGCGATGCCAGCATACAGCCGATGACAGACTGCTGCGGGCGGCAGGAGCGAACACCATGGAAACCTTGAGCGAGGCGAGCCGGCGGCTGCGCGCCGATGGCTACGTGCTGGACTTCCTCCCCGTGCCCGGCGGTCGGCTGCGTTGTGCCGAGTGCGGCGACCAGTTCGACCCGGCATCGATGGTGATCGACGAGGTCGTGCGCTTCGAGGGCATCTCCGATCCCGGCGACGAAGCGATTCTCTTCGCGCTGCGCGGTCCGTGCGGTCACGCTGGGCTCTACAGCGCGGCGTACGGGCCCGACGCGACGTCCGAAGATGCCGAGGTCGCGGCCGCGCTCCAACGATGAGCGGGCAGGTTCGACTTGTTGCTCGTAGGGTCGCGGTCGCGGCTGTGGCCGTGACGCTCGCGTTCGAAGCGCGGGGGTGGGCACACCGCTGCGCCCGCGGCTGGATCGCACCGGGCCTCGTCAACGTGCGCTCCCCTCTGGCGGCCCGCGTGTTGGGCGCTGGCAGTCCGATCGTGCTGGTACACGGGCTGGGCGCCTCGAATTGCTATTGGGGTGGCGCGTATGACCGGCTGGCCGATCGTCATCTCCTGATCGTGCCCGACATGCTCGGGTTCGGCGAGTCGCCGCGCCCGCCACACGGATACGGGCCCGGCGACCACGCGGCCGCGCTCGCGCAGTCGATCGAGTCGACTGGCGCTCAGGGTCGCGCGCTCGTCGCGGCTCACTCGGTCGGCTGTCTGATCGCACTGCGTCTCGCCGCGACGCGCCCCGAGCTCGTCGCGGGAATCGTGGCCTTCGGTCCTCCCATCTATCCGGACCGGGCGTCCGCACGGCGTCATATCGATGCCCTCGGTCCAATGGCTCGTCTGTTCGCCAACGACACGCCCTCGGCGCGAGTCGTCTGCGAGTGGGTCTGCAACCACAGAGAGCTGGCCGCCTGGTTCGCGGCCGCGCTACGCCCGGATCTGCCTCCGCAGATCGCGCGCGACGGGGTGCAGCACACGTGGGTCTCGTACTCCGAGACGTTGCGGCGACTGCTGCTTGCTGCAGAAGCGTCCGCATGGCTCGACGAGATCGACGTGCCGGTGCTCTTCGTCGCTGGTACCGGCGACCCGGTCTGTGATCTCGCCTGGCTCGATCACCTCGCCGCACGCCACCCCGGCGTCACCGTCGAACGATGGCAGGGAGATCATGACCTTCCGCTCTCGTACGACTCCGAGGTCATCCGGCGCATTGCCGAGCTCGCCGACGTCAGCTCGAGTGCCGAAGGTCCACGGCAGGATGAACCCCGCCATCTCAGCACGAGGAGTCGAGACCGATGACGAATCTCGCGTCGTTGCTGATGGACCATCCCTTCGCCGACGACGAGGATCTGCTGCACACCATCGATCGAACGATGACGGCTGGGGCGGCACGCGCCGCGGCGCGCGTTCTCGCCGAGCAGCTCGACATCGTGCCCGGTGATGCGGTGGCCGTGCAGCTCGCGAACGGCCCCGAACTCGTGGCGGCCATGGTCGGGGTTTGGCTCGCTGGCGGTGTGTACGTGCCGGTGAACCCGCGCCTTCCCGCGGCAGAAGTCGCGATCGTGCTGGAGTCGACCTCCCCATCGGCCGTGGTGACGCACGAAGGCGTGGCACGGCGTGAAGGGATGACCTATGAGCGCGGAATCGCGTGCGTGCTCTGGACGTCCGGCACCACGGGCCGCCCGAAGCCCGTCCAGCACTCACACGCCGCCTACCTCGAATTGCTCGACCGCGTGCTGGGATCGCTGCGGGATGGGCAGGCGCATCCGGGCGCTGCGAGACGGCCGTCACCAAACCTGATCCCCGTGTCGATGGGGCTCAACGCCGGCTTGTACAACGCGCTCTTCGGACTGCGTGCCGGTGCGGCGTTGGTCATCATGGATGGTTTCGATCCAGAAGTGTTCGCGGAGTTGGTTCGGCGGTTCGAGATCCGTTCGACGGTGCTTCCGCCCGCCGCGATGGCGATGCTCACCGACTCGGCTGTGACCGACCTCGGCCCACTCAAGTACGTACGGTCGATCACCGCGCCTCTCTCGCCGCTGCAGGCGGAGCGATTCGTCAGGAAGTTCTCGACCTTCGTGCTCAACGGCTACGGCCAGGCCGAGATCGGCGAGGTCATCGGCTGGACCGCAGCAGACGCGAAGGCCCATCCCGACAAGATCGGCGCGGTCGGTCGCCCCCATCCCGGCGTCGACATCCGCGTCAACCGCGACGGTCATTTGCTGGTGCGGGCGCCGAATACGGCGGTCGGCGTCGAGGAGCGAATGGACGCGGAGGGGTTCATCGATACCGGTGATCTTGCTCGGGTCGACAACGAGGGCTTCGTGTGGATCGAAGGCCGCGCAGGCGACGTGATCAACCGTGGCGGCAACAAGGTGTTCCCGGATGCCGTCGAGGAGGTGCTGCGACTGTGCGAGTCGGTCGACGACGTCGCGGTGGTCGGCGTCGCGGACGATCGACTCGGCGAGGTGCCAATGGCGTTCCTCGTCGGCCGACCCGTTCCCGACGACGACCTGCGCTCGCTGTGTCGCGAGCACCTGGTCGCCTACAAGGTTCCGGTCGGGTTTCGTTGGATCGACGCGCTGCCGCGCAGCGAGGTCGGCAAGGTGCTCCGCCGCGACCTCGCCCGGTCGGCGAACATTGAGCAGTCGACTACCGAATCCGGTAGCTGACTGCTCAACGTTGCGGTCAGGAGCCGGCAGGTGTGGTGCTCACGTTCGGGCCGAGCCGTCGACGGAGGTCGGCCTCGAACTCGCGCACCATCGGTCCCGCGTGCTGCTCCTTGAGCTGTTGCAGGCGCGGGTAACCGGCGTCACGCTCGGCATCCCATTCATCGGCGAAACGACCAGAGGCGATGTCATCGGTGAGGGCGCGCATCGTCGACTGCAGATCGAGGTGGTCGTAGCGACCTCTTCGTGACAGCTGTCCGTATTGGCTGGTCGGGGAGTGGAACTCGGACTGCACCGCGAAGCCGGACTCGCGCATGAGCCGGTAGGTCCGTTCAACCTCACCCGAGAGGACGAGCTCGGTGATGATCGCGTCGAGCGGGATGTCGTGAGCGAGCATCGTGGCGACGAACGCGTTACTCACCGCTGTCAGCGCGGGCGACAGCACCTGTTCGACACCGAGGTCGAGGATCGCCTCCTGGCCAGCCGTCAACTCGATCGCGCCTTCTCGGAGTCCGCCGATCGCCTTCGCGATCGCGAGGACGCGCTCACGCGCCCGCCCGGAGACATCGCGGTGGACCGTGACGGCTGTGATGAAACCCGCGCCCGCTTCGAAACATGAGCGAACCTCGGGGCCGAGCATGCGAGGAGCAACCATCCCGATGTCGCCAGCAGGCCCGAACCGATCGAACGCCAACGTGTAGCCGCTGGCGACGATCGTGCAAGTCGTCGCGGACGGTGCATACGGCAACGACGGGATCACGTCGTCTGGGACCAGCACACACACAATGCCGGCACCGGACGCATCGCCGAGGTCTTCGACTTGGAAGCCTTCCGCCGCTGCGAGCTCGCGGGTCTCGTCACGCCGGACGCAGACGATCGGATCGAGACCTGAGTCGCGCAGGTTGAGCGCCCAGCTCCGACCCTGGTTGCCGTACCCGATGAGGGCGACGGCTTCGTCCGCGACGGCGTCCAACGTCGCATCCGCTTCGTACCAGATCTTCGTCATCGAGAGAGTGTTCACCCTCGCGCTCGACGATGGCCAGCCGCGCCGTGCGGCGAACTTCGCGTTCTGACGGTCTGCGATGACCGTTTCGGCCACCTCTGCGCACCAGAACGCGAACGAGTCCCCGCGATGGACATCGAGCCGCGGCGCTTTGCCGAGCTCGCGGATCCACAGGGCGCGACGTTCGCAGTGATGCGGTTGAACGACGGCGGCGGCGCCTGAGCGAATCGACGATCGGGCGGCGCGCGGCCTGAGTCCGACACGGCCGCGTTGCGCGCTACCCCTAGGCTCGAACGTAGCGATGCCACCGCACTCTGCTCCGTTTGCTGCCTACGTTCCGAGAGTCGCTCGCGAGTGGATCGACTCCGGTGCGGGCGCGGAGCTCCACCGCTGTATCCAAGGCTCCGTCGTGTTCGTCGACGTGTCGGGTTTCACACGGATGTCGGAACGTCTGGCACGACTGGGGAAGGTCGGTGCGGAGCATGTCACCGACGTGATCGGCACGTGTTTCAGCCGCCTGCTCGCGGATGCCTATTCGCTTGGCGCCACGCTCTTGAAGTTCGGGGGTGATGCGCTCCTGTTGTTCTTCTCCGGAGCGCGCCACGAACCTCGGGCAGCCGCGGCCGCACTCGAGATGCGCCGCACGCTGCGTGCGATGGGCACCACGATGACGGAGGCGGGAGCGGTCTCGCTGCGCATGACGGCCGGCGTGCACAGCGGGAACTTCGACTTCTTCCTCGTCGGTGGGTCACACCGGGAACTGATCGTCGCGGGTCCGACGGCCACGGCCGCGGCGGCGATCGAAGCAGCCGCCCGCACGGGGCAGATCTTGATCGGTCCGTCGACGGCCGCCGCGCTCCGTGCGGAGAACATCGGCCCCGTCCGCGGTCCGGGTCGGCTGTTGCGCGGGCAGCTCAGCGAAGATCGCGGAGACGGTGTCCAATTCTATACCGCGCGCCGGGACTTGACACCCCTGGTCCCGGTCGCGCTTCGTGATGTGATTGCAGCGGGGGGCGCTCCTTCGGAGCATCGTCGCGTCACGATCGCCTTCGTCGCGTTCCATGGGCTCGACTCGGTCATCGAGCAGTCGGGCGCCGACGTTGCGGCGAAGTTGCTCGACGAGTTGGTACGTTCGGTGCAGCAGGCGGTCGACGCGCGTGGCGTGTGCTTTCTCGGAACCGACATCGCCCCCGACGGTGGCAAGTTCATCCTCACCGCCGGAGTGCCGGTCGGCCACGGCGAGGATGAGGAACGGATGTTGCTCGCGTTGCGCGAGCTCATCGAGCTCGACCCCATCCTTCCGATTCGCATCGGGGTGAACACCGGACACGCCTTTGCGGGAGAGATCGGTACGATGCACCGCCAGAACTACACAGTGATGGGCGATGCGGTGAATCTTGCTGCCCGCGTCATGGGCCGCGCCGATGATGGTCAGATCCTCGCGTGCTGCTCGACGGTTGAACCCTCGCGCACGCTCTTCGAGACGCAAGCGATCGAGCCATTCTTCGTGAAGGGGAAGCGGAGCGCAGTCTCTGCCTTGTCGGTCGGACCCGTGCGCGGAGTGCGGTCCGAGATCGCAGCCGGCAATCTTCCGCTCGTCGGTCGCGACAAAGAGATCGAGATCGTCCTCGACCTCGCCAGCCGCTTGCCGAACCGTTCCGGCGCAATCGTCGAGCTCGTCGGCCAGCCCGGCGCGGGCAAGAGCCGGTTCGTCGCCGAGATCGAGCGGCGGGCCGCTCCGGTTCCGCTGCGGCGCGTGCAATGCCGGCTCTATCAGGCGGCAACGCCGTACTTTCCCTTCCGCCAGTTGCTCGCCGATCTCGTCGGGATCGACGGATTGACCGATGCCGCTGCGGCTGCTCGGCTGGCCAGCCTCATCGAGACGGTTGCGCCGGATCTCGCGCCCGTGCTCCCTCTGCTCGCGGTCGCACTCGGCCTCGAGATCGAGATCGGCGACTCTCCCGAGCCCGGCGTTCTCGACGAGAAGCTGCGAAAGCGACGCCTGGAATTGGCCGTCGTCCAACTGCTCGAGCGGCTGGTCGACGAACCCACGATCTTCTGTTTCGAAGACGTGCACTGGATGGACGAACCGTCGAGAGACCTTGTCAGCGAGATGGCACGAGCCTGCGCTCACCGACCGTGGCTGCTGTGCGTGACGCGCCGCGAAGGTGAGCCATGGTTCGTCGACGGTGTGACAACGTCGGCGACCCGGATCCAGCTCGAACCACTCGCACCCGAGGCCTCCGCCGCTCTGATCGTCGCGGCCTCGGGCACGCGAGCGCTGCCCAGCCACGTCGTCCAGGCCCTCGCCGTCCGTGCCGACGGCAATCCGCTCTTCCTCCTCGAATTGCTGAATGCGCTCCACGACGGCAACGACATCGAGAGTCTCCCGAGCACGATCGAGGGGCTGATCACCGCGCGCATCGATCGACTGCCCCGGGACGATCGTTCGCAACTGCGGAACCTGTCGGTGCTCGGCATCGGGTTCCGAGAGGAGCACGCGGCCGCCGTCGACGTAATCGATCGAGCCTCGCTCCGCCGCCTGACGGAGTTCCTGGTCGCCGATTCGTCGGGCTGGGTCACTTTCCGCCACGCGCTGGTGCGTGATGTGGCGTACGGCGGGCTTCCGTATCGCATTCGCACCCAACTCCACGGCCAGGTCGCGGATTCGATCCTGCGCGTGGCCGAAGGGGATACGGGAGACGACGCAGCGTTGCTCTCGTTGCACTTCCTCCGGGCGCAACGTTACGGCGAGGCGTGGCACTACTCGCGTGTCGCGGCCGACGCCGCTCGCGCGTTGTACGCGAACCTCGAGGCGACGACGCTGTACGAGCGCGCAACGCTCGCTGCGCGCCATCTCGAGGATCTGCCGGCCGCCGAGCTGGCCGAAGTGATCGAAGCGCTGGCCGATGTGCAGGAGCTCGCAGGTCTCTACGCGGAGTCACGGGGTTCGTACGCGATCGCCCGCCGCCACCTTGTCGACGCGCCGATCGCGACCGCTCGCGTCATGTTGAAGGAGGCCTTCGTCGCCGAGCGACGCGGGCAGTACATCGAGGCCATACGAGCGATCCGACGTGGTCAACGCTTGCTCGAAGGAGTCCCAGACCCCGAGGCCGACGCGATGCGGGCCCAGCTCGCTGTGTGGTTCGCGGCGATCCGAGCGGACCAGGGTCGCTTGGCAGAAGCCGCGCGCGCGGCGCGAGAAGCGGTCGGTCTCGCCCAAGATGCCGGCGACGAGCACACCCTTGCCCGGGGCATGCTGGTGCTCGACTACACCGAGCTCGCGTTGGGAGTGTCACGCCGCCACGAGCGAACGCCTCGCGCGCTGGAGATCTTCACTCGCCTCGGCGACCTGGGGGGCCAGGCGACTGCCGCGAACAATCTCGGTGCGGTCGCCTACTTCGATGGACGCTGGGATGACGCGATCGAGTGGTACGTGCGCTCGCGCGAGGCGCGGTTGCAGTCTGGCGACCCGGTCAGCAGCGCGCTCGCCGACGCCAACATCGCCGAGATCTTCATCGACCAGGGCCGCTTCGTCGAAGCCGAGGCGCTTCTCGCCGAGGCGGCGATGGTCTGGACAGCTGCGGGCGACGAATGGGGCCCTGCGTTCGTCCACAGGTTGCTCGGCGTCGTCGCGGCTCGCACAACGCGCGGCGAAGAGGCTGCAGCACTGCTCACCGGCGCACGAGCCGCGTTCTCGGCCATCGGCGCCCAATCGGATGTCGCGGCGACCGACCTCGCGATCGTGGAGCTCAGCGTGAACGAAGGGCGCGGCCGTGACGCGTTGGAGCTCCTGGAACGGCTCGAGGCGTCGGGCGCGCGCGGCGGCGCGCTCGAGCCATTGGCCGGGGCGCGCCACCGTCTCCTGGGTGTCGCGCTCCTTCAGGTCGGGGAGGTAACGCGGGGGCGTGAGGAGTTGCAGGCCGCCCTCGCGCTTGCCCGCGCGCAAGAGAACGACTACCAGATCGCCCTCGCGCTCGATGCGATCGACCGCCTCGACGGGTCGCCCGATGGAGTGTCAGGGCGACTCCGCGACGAGGCCGACGGCATCCTCGCGCGCCTCGGCGTCACCGCGGCACCCGTGTACTCGATGATCCCGAGTCGAACTATCGGAAGCGGAAACCGGGATCCGCGTTGAACTTGACGTAGTAGAAGGTTCCGCCGCTCAGCGTCGGCCCGATGATCTTGCATGGCAACTTCTCGCTGCGGCGCAGATGGTTGAACAGGCAGCTGCGGGTCACCTTGACGCCATCGAGATAGACGGCAGCGCGCCAGAACGGTGTCGATTGCCCGCGTGCGGTCTTCACGAGCAACTGTGCCTTGGCCTGACCGCCGGTGTCGTCGAACAGAACATCGAACCCGGTGACACAGCTCGTTCCTCCACACTCCGTGTTCGTTGTATCGACGGCACGGAGGCCGACCTGCTTCGTGATGCCGGTGGCCTTGAACGCCGCGGTGGCCACATTGCCGTCGGTCGCGGTCGCCTCACAGGTCTCAACCGCGCAATCGACCACCGCGTCGGCGATCTCGACGTCGGTGCAGTCGGTGGCGGACCCGCCGCCGCCCGCGTCGGTTCCCGTGGCGGTGACGCAGAGCTGGTGCGGTCCGGACTCGAGCGTGACGGTCGTCGCGTAGGTGACCGCTGCGGGACCGTCTTGCGGCAGGTCGGGATCGATGTCGGCGTTCGCGATCGGCGCCGGCGCACCGCCGTCGATCGAGAGCTCGAGCGCGTCGAGGCTCGAGCCGATCTGAGCCCCGATCACGTCGTCGAGGACGGAGAGGTCGGTCACCTGCGTGCAGGAGCTGCCGGCCGCACCCAGCGCGGCAACCGCGTTGAGCGAGATCGACGCACCCGCACAACCCGCGCCGCCGATGGCGAACGCGCGCACGACCGTCTCGCTGGGGATCGCGGGCAAGGTGCCACCGATCGTGTCCTGGCCGTCGGAGAAGAACACGAGCAACTTCACCGGTGCCGCCGCTGCGTCGGACAGGATCGCGTTTGCCGCGGTAACCCCGGCAACGAAGCTGGTGCCGCCACCCGCACTCAGCGACGCGACTACCGCGTCGATGTTCGGGCCCGGCGCCGTCAGGAGCTGGGTACCGGCCACGGGGTCGACGTCGAGCGCGGTTCCGGTTGCGTTGAACACGCCGACACCCGCGTTGGCCACCGGTGAGGTTGCACCGACCGCGTCGGCGTTGACGGACATCACCGCGGCCTTCTCGCACGCCAGGATGGAATCGCTGCCCGGCGTGGCGTCGCAGTCGACGCCGGAGAGCACGTTGGTACTCCCGGAGACGTCGAGGACGAACGCGACCGATTCGTCCTTGACGGCCGTGCCCGAGCCGACCGAAGCCGTCCCTTCGACGCCCACCGAGCCGGCCGGGAGGATCGCGCCCGAGGCCGGTGACGCGATGTCGACCGCCAGTGACGTGCCACCCGGGAGTGTCGACGATGTTGCGAGCGCGGGTGTGATCCCCAACAGCGCCGCGCCGCACACGACGATGACGATTCGACGCACCAGTCCCCCCGGTTGTTTGATCGGCCGGTGCGGTCGTGATTGCGACCCACCGTGACGTGCGGGGCACGGTACACGGCTTGGCCGCGTATGCGGACCGATCGGCGCTCGTCAGGCACGGACGAGGAGGAACACGAGCGCGTAATGGCAGCTCCCGGCACCGATGACGAACGTGTGCCATACCTCGTGGTAACCGAAAGTTAACGGGAGGGGATCAGGACGCTGGCACGCGAGCAGGATCGCTCCGACCGTGTAGAGGATCCCACCGGTCGCCAGGAGCGCGAGCTCCGCGCCCGAGAGTGCGTGCACCAGCTGCGGCGCCGCAACCGCGGCGAGCCAGCCGAGCGTCAGGTACATCACGAACCCGACGCGGTGCCACTGCTCGAGACGAAGCACGGTGACGACGACGCCGACCGCGGCGCCGGTCCACACGAGCGCGAGGAGGGTGATGCCCCATGCGGGGCGCAGCGCGACCAAGGTGATGGGCGTGTACGAGCCCGCGATGAGCACGAAGATCATGGAGTGGTCGAGGTGCCGCATCAGCCGTTCGCCGCTTGCTTGCCATCGGCCCCGGTGGTACGCCGCGCTGACGCCGTAGAGCCCACTGAGGCTCGCTGCGAAGATCACGGCGCTTACGCGAGCCTCCGCTCCGCTCGCGAACGCGATCAGCGCCACGCCCGCCGGAATGGAGATGACGAACGCGATCTGATGCAGCCGACCGCGAAATCGTGGCTTGACGGCGAGCGTGTCCCCGGTCGGCGCCACACTCCACCGTAGCGCTTCGAGGGGCGTCCGTGAAGCGTCTGTCACGTCGGTAGAGGAGTCATCCGATCACGCTTCGGTAGACGTCGATGTACTCATCGACCATTCGGTCGCGTCCGAATCGAGCGACCGCGATCGCGCGGATCTCGTTCCGGTCGAGCTGATCGACCCGGTGGATCGCGGCCGCGGCGCCGGCGATGTCCGCGACGACGAACCCGGTGCGTCCGTCGAGGATCAGCTCGCGCATCGAACCGCGGTCGAAGGCGATGACGGGTGTGCCGCACGCCATTGCCTCGACGACGCTGAAGCCGAAGGGCTCGTCGAAGGCGATGAGGTGTAGCAACGCGTCGGCCCGACCGAGCAGCGATGCACGATCGCGGGCGAGCACGGGCCCGACGAATCGCACTCGGTCACCGTCGATGTGCGGCTCGACGCGGCGCTCGAAGTAGTCGCGATCCTGCACGATCCCCGCGATCAGCAGCTTGCGATCGACCAGTCGGGAGAGCTCGATTGCCTCGGCGGTGCCTTTGTCGGGGTGGATGCGCCCGAAGAACAGGAGATAGCCACCACGCGAATCGCTGACCTCGTAGGCGCTGCAGTCGATCCCGTGGTGCACTGTCGCCGCGTAGACGAGTCGGGGACTTCGGTCGGCGTCACTGATCGCGACGTAGGTGACCCGGTCGTTGTAACGCTCGTAGACGGGAAGAATTCGAGGCGACGAAAAGCCGTGGATCGTGGTGACGATGGGCGTCGAGACGAACCGGCTGTATGTGAGCGGCAAGAAGTCGAACCCGTTGTGGACGATGTCGAACTCGTCCGCGCGCTCGAACGCCGCAGCGATGTGGAGACATTCCGCGACCTTCGGGTCGATCGTCGGGTCCTCCGACCAGCCATGACGCACGGTCGACACGAGTCGCGCGGATGTGATCGAGTCCCCGCTCGCGAACAGGACGACATCGTGTCCGCGCGCGACGAGACCCTCGGTCAAGAGCGAAGCGAAGAGCTCCCACGGCCCGTAGTGGCGAGGGGGAACTCGCCACGCGATCGGGGCGAGCACAGCGATGCGAAGCGCGGGGTTGTCGCGCTGGTGAGCGATCGGAACGTGTTCAACGGTACTACCCGCACTGTTTGCAAGCATTGCTCGTTGTCGGACGCGCGCGCGGTGTATCCTTGCGTTTCACCTTGGAAGAGTCGCCTCGCTTGGGCTGGACGGCCACGTCTGGCGCAGTCGCCCTGTGCAGGCACGACGCCTCGACCGAGTCACGTTCGAGGAGATCGTTGTGCACGTAGTCGCTCCGTTGGTCATGCCGTCGCGCTTTCGCCCGTCACCGCGTCGGTCGTACGCGGTCCTCAGCACCTATCCGCCGACGCCGTGCGGCATTGCGACATTTGCCGCTGCGCTCGCAGGAGGCATCGAGGAACACGGTGGCGAGGTCGAGGTCGTGCGCCTGAGCGACGGGTTGGCGACCGCCGACCCTCGAGTCGCGGTCGAGCTCGAACCGCGACACGCTCCGACAGCACTCGATGCGATTCGAGTGTTGAACCGCGCCGACGTCGTGATCGCGCAACACGAGTACGGGATCTACAGCGGCCCGGACGGCGAGGATGTCGTCGACCTCCTTCGCGAGGTCACCGTTCCGACGATCGTTGTTGCGCATACCGTCCTGGCGCGTCCGACGACGCGCCAGCGAATGGTGCTGGAAGCCGTCGTCGACGCCGCGAGCGCGGTGGTCGTCATGACCGACGTTGCACGCCAGCGCCTGTCGGATGCGTTCGCTGTCGAGGACTCCAAGATCTTCGTGATTCCGCACGGCGCTGCCGTTCATGCCGCGGGTCCGCGGCTCGCGCTGCGTCGGGGCTCACCGCTCGTGCTCACCTGGGGCCTGCTCGGGCCCGGGAAGGGGATCGAGTGGGCGCTCGATGCGTTCGCGCTGCTGAAGGACCTCCGGCCCCGCCCCCGGTACCTCGTCGCCGGGGCGACGCACCCCAAGGTCGCTGCGATCGACGGCGAGGCGTACCGCGAGATGTTGATGCGAAGGAGCTGGGCGCGCGGTGTGGCCTCGATGGTGTCGTTCGATGCCGGGTATCGCAGTCTCGAGGATCTCAACGCCCTCGTCGCACAGGCGGCCGTCGTTCTCCTTCCGTACGATTCGCAGGATCAGGTGACGTCGGGCGTCTTGGTCGATGCCGTCGCCGCCGGCCGTCCCGTCGTGTCGACCGCGTTCCCGCACGCGCAGGAGCTGCTCGGGTCCGGCGCGGGGATCGTTGTCGATCAGCGTGCCCCGGTGGCGCTGGCGGCCGCGCTTCGGCGCGTGCTCACCGAGCCGGGCCTCGCCTCGTCGATGGCTGCGGAAGCGGCGCGGCTTGCGCCGGAGCTCGGTTGGGGATCCGTGGCCGGCAGGTACGCGGAGCTCGCCTCTCGCCTCCTCGTCGGTCACGAGGCGGTCCCGGCGTGATCGCGCCACGTCCTCGCTTCGATCACATCGTCGCGATGACCACGGAGAACGGCACGTTCGAGCACGCTCTGCACGCGACACCTCGCATCGAGCACGGCTTCTGCGCCGACGACATGGCGCGCGTCCTGGTCGTCGCTGCGCGTGAGCCGAACCGCGACGACGCGGTTGTTGCGTTGCACCGCATCGCGTTCCGCTACCTGATCGAAGCGCAAGGTCGGCGCGGTGATTGCCGCAATCGCCGCCAGGTCGACGGGCGCTGGCGTGGACGCCGTACCGTGGAGGATTGCTGGGGTCGGTCGCTGTGGGCGTTCGGGACCGCGGCGGCTCGGGCCGAGGACGACGACGTCCGAGGTCGCGCGCTCGCGGCGTTTGACCGTAGCGCCGCGCGGCGGGCCGTGTGGCTCCGTTCGGTTGCATTCGCCGCGCTTGGATCCGTCGAGGTCGTCGAGCAGTATCCGGGCCATGACGGCGCGGTCGCGCTCCTTCGCGACGCTGCCGAATTGTTCGGGTTCCGGGTCGACGACCAGCGCTGGCCGTGGCCCGAGCCCAGGCTCACGTATGCGAACGCGGCGATCACCGAAGCGATGATCGCAACGGGAACGGCCCTCGATCGGCCGGGTCTGGTCGATACCGGCCTTTCGCTGCTTCGCTGGCTGTTGGATCGCGAGACCCACGACGGTCACAGTTCACCAACACCAGCCGGCGGCTCGGGACCCGACGATCGCGCGCCGATGTTCGATCAGCAGCCGATCGAAGTGGCGGCGATGGCCGATGCGTGCGTCCGGGCGTTTCGGTTGACGGGTGATCCCATGTGGATGGCCGGGCTTCAACGCTCGTGCGCGTGGTTCCTCGGCGACAACGACGGCGACGCGGTGATGTGGGATCCGGCGACCGGAGGCGGCTACGACGGCCTGACCCCAGATGGTCCGAACCTGAACGAAGGTGCGGAGTCGACACTCGCGTTCATCTCGACGATGCAGCACGCGCATCACCTCGCGATCGTTCTCCCATGATCGACGGCGTTGCAGCCGGTGACGGCAACCCGACGCATGCCCGAACGTCCTAGATTCCCTTGTCGGACCGACCCAAACTCACGGGGTCCCGAACCTGAGGCGGACCCAAGCCCAAGGAGTCATCGTGCCCGACCGTTCACCGCAACGTCCCAGTGAAAAGAAGAAGGCCGTTCGAACGCTGAAGGAGAAGCGCAGCGAGAAGAAGGCGAAGCAGGCCGATCGCAAGCGGCTGGGGTCATAGCGCGGTCGCCGCGAGCATGTCAGGTGTGGTCAGTCGCTGGCCGGCGCTGATCGCCGCGACGGTCGATCCGACCGACGTCGACGGCGAGGGCCGGCTGACGGGCGCCGCAGTCGAGCGACTCTTCGGGCTGGCACGGACCGCATACTTCGACCTCTGTACGACCGTCGATGACGGGTCGCTCGACGTCAGCGCGTGCACCGTCGTCCCGGGCGTCCCGGTCGCCTGCGGCGGGGTCACTGTTTCCGTCGCGGTCGTCGAGATCTATGCCGACCGCTTCACCATGGAAGCCTGTGTCCGACCCGCGGCGGGCGAGGGAATCGCTGCACGAGCGAAGTGCTCGCTGTCGACCGAACACGACGTGACGGGCGAGAACCGCGACGAGTTCATCGCACTCGCGCATGCCGCACAACATCTGCATTGAGGCGAGCGCCGTCGGAAGTCCCGCGGGCGAGTTCTCGGGGCTGCGAGGTGTATCATTGCGTTCTTCCCCTTGGAAGAGTCGCCTCGCTTGGGCCGTACGACCAGATGGGCGCCGTACGACCAGATGGGCGGAGTCGCCCTCGGCAGGCACGACGTCTCGACCGGGTCATGATCGAGGAGGATGTCGTGCATCGTCTCGCTGCAACCGCTGGTCGGCGATCGCCGTATACGCGAGGTCGCTCGTGACGGCCCATCGAGCAGTGCTCACCTTCGTCACGAATGACGGCGACGAGCACGTCGCGGCGATTACGCTCGATCTCGACAATCTGGCGGCCGATCCTTGGCATGCGACGGTGCTGAACGGTGGCCGGCGCGTGCCAGGGTGGGTTTCCAGCGAAGCGGTGTTGACGATCTCGGGCCGCTCCGCACCCGTGCAGGTCGATCTCACGACCGACCACAAGGTCACCATGCTCACCGCCCGCGGTCCGTTCGGTCCGCGCGGCGGGTCGTCGCGGCGCTCTGGCGCGAGCGACGATCACTGACGAGGAGTACGCACATGGCAGGAAAGCGGCGCACCACCTTCGACAAGCTCCAGAAGGAACGCAATCGCCAGGCGAAGCAGGCGGCGAAACGCGAGCGGCGGCACAACCGCGAACCGAAGCCGGGATCGCCCGTTTACGACGAATCCGGCATCCTGCTCGGTGTTCTCGACGCCGACGGCGAGCTCGCGCCCTACCTGGCCGAGCAGGATTCTCCATCCTGACGGACACAGCCGGCCTGACGGACACAGCCCGAGATCTCGCCGAGGCTCACGGCTCCACGATCGGAAACCAGGACCGGAAGACGTCGAGGTTCGCGAACAGCGTCTCGAACAGGGTGTGATCGCCGGCGATCGTTACCGACCCAAGCTCGACGAACGGCGCGAGCAGATTCTGGCCGAGTGCCAACTCGACGAGGGCTGGATGTCCGAGGGTCAGGCGAGCTTCGACGTCGGGCGTGAACTCGACGACCGGGTGGTGGTGCAACGTCCCGTTCCGGAGCTCGATCTCGTGGTGCTCGTCGCGATCGGTGACGTGCAAGCCGAGCCGCGCGGCGAGCTCGCCAATCCTCGGACCGTGAAGGCGGATCGCGATGTAGTCGAGCAGCAGCTCGACTGACATTGCACGGACGATGTGTGGGCTCAGCGGGCTGCCTTCGCCGAGATCGGCGACACCGTGACGGAGCTCTTGGGCGCCAGTGAGATAGAAGCCGCGCCAGGGTCCGCTCTCGGCCTGATAGCCGAGCTGTTCGAGCGCATCGGCCTGGAGGAGTCGCGCGGCCTCGTTACCGGGATCGGCGAACACGACATGGTTGACAACCTCGACAACCCAGCGATAGTCGCCCTCGTCGAACGAGGCGCGCGCTCGGCCGAGCACGGTGTCTGCGCCACCCATGAACTCGACGTACCGCCGGGCGGCCTCGACGGGAGGGAGCGGATGCAAGTGGGCTGGGTTGCCGTCGAACCAGCCCAGGTATCGCTGATAGACCGCCTTGGCGTTGTGATTGACGCTTCCGTAGTACCCGCGCGCGCTGAAGCAGTGCTCGAGTCCAGTGGGTAACTCGAGATCTTCGGCGATCTCGTTCATCGTCAGGCCCTGGTTCGCGAGCCGGAGCGTCTCGTCGTGGAGCCACCGATACACATCGCGTTGATCGCGCATGTACTCGATCGCCTCGAGACGACCGAATCGCGGCCACTGGTGACTGAGGAACACGACATCGGTCTCGTCGCCGAACAGCCGGACCGCCTCATCGATGTACCGGCTCCACGCGAGCGCGTCGCGCACCTGCGCGCCGCGGAGCGTGTAGAGGTTGTGCAGGTTCGATGAGCAGTTCTCCGCCATGCACAGTGCGCGAAACTGCGGGAAGAAGAAGTTCATCTCGGCGGGCGCTTCGGTCTCTGGCGTCAGCTGGAAGAGAATTTCGACACCGTCGATCAACCGGGTTTCACCGGTTTGGCGGATGTCGTCGGTCGGCGCGATCAGGCCGCCGGTCCCGAGGGCCGGCACCCCTTTCCCGAGCCCGGCGTCGACGTGACCCAGCGGCCCCCTCGGGAGGAGAGGGCCGTACATGTACGAAGCTCGGCGCAGCATCGCGCTCCCGGCGAACACGTTCTCGCTGATCGCGGCGTGCAGAAATCCTTCAGGTGCGATGATCGGGACGGAGCCGGACGCAACGCTCGCCTCGTCCACCACGCCGTCGACGCCACCGAAGTGATCGACGTGGCTGTGGGTGTAGATGACCGCGACGACCGGTCGCGGCTCGACATGGGTGTGGAGGAGATCGATCGCAGCCCGTGCCGTCTCCGCGGTCGTCAACGGATCGATGACGATCCAGCCGGTTTCACCTGCGACGAAGGTGATGTTCGAGATGTCGAGCCCGCGCACCTGCCAGATGCGTTCGGCGACGTGGAACAAGCCCGCATACAAGTTGAGCTGCGCGTGACGCCAGAGGCTCGGGTTCACCGAATCCGGAGCAGGACCCGTACAGAACGCGAAGTCATCGAGATCCCAGATCGGGAAACCGAGCTCGTGCAGGACCGGACCTTTCGGTGGGGCGACGAATCCAGCCTTGGCGAGCTCGTGATCGCCTCGATGGTCGAGCGGGAGCCTGGCCGCCAGCGCTGCGTTCGCCGATCGGGTGGCCGGCGTGGCCGGTTTCGGCTTCCGATCCATGCCTCGAGTCTGTCACGGTGGATCCAGCGTGCGTCGTAGCTACTCTGCGCGGCGAGTGGCGCGGTGTGACCTGTCCGAGTCGGGGGACCGATGGTTCTGAGCGAACAGGCCAGGGTGGCCGTGATCGAAGTCTCAGGCGTGCAATGGGCCTCGCAGCGTCACGCCATCGAGGCGAACCTGCGCCGCCGGGCCGGAGTGCTGGACGTGACGGCGAACCCGGTGGCGCAGACCGCGACCGTGACGTTCGATCCGGGGCAGACCTCTTTGGCCGATCTGCAGCGGTGGGTGCGCGAATGCGGCTTCCATTGCAGGGGTCAGTCGGTACCGAAGCATGTGTGCGACCCCATGACGATGAAGCTGCCGGGAACGCCGACGTCCGGCGAAGAACACGATGATCACGTGGCGACGCCGGTGTCTTCCCCGCACACTGTGATGGGGCACGGCGGCCACGAGTCGATGTCGATGGACGAGATGGTCGCCGACATGCGCCGGCGCTTTCTCGTTGCGGCGATCTTCTCGGTGCCGATCTTGCTGTGGTCACCGATCGGACGCGACGTCGTCGGCTTCGAGGTGGCGGCGCCGTTCGGGTTGCGCGACGACGTATGGGGTCTGTTTCTGAGCTTGCCAGTCGTGTTGTGGGCGTCGGCCATCTTCTTCGACGGAGCGATCCGAGCGCTGCGAGCGCGCACCCTCGACATGATGGTGCTCGTCGCCGTCGCGATCGGCGCAGGTTGGGTGTACTCGGTCGTCGTCACGTTGACGGGCGGTGGCGAGGTCTTCTACGAAGCCGCCGCGGTACTTGCCGCGTTCGTGTTGCTCGGGCACTGGTTCGAGATGCGTGCACGCGGAGGTGCCAACGAAGCCATGCGAACGCTGTTGGACCTTGCGCCTGCCATGGCTGTGGTGGATCGAGACGGAGCGCGTAGCGAGATCCCGACAGCGGAGGTCGTCGTCGGCGATGTATTGATCGTGCGGCCGGGAACGAAGGTGGCCGTCGACGGCGTCGTCGAAGACGGCGAGAGCGAAGTCGACGAGTCCATGGTGACGGGCGAGAGCCTTCCTGTGTCCAAGCGCGCCGGTGACGCGGTGATCGGCGCGACGATCAACGTCGACGGGACGCTACGAGTGAGGGCGACGAGGGTAGGCGCAGACACTGCCCTCGCCCAGATCGTGCAGTTGGTGCAGGAGGCGCAGAACTCGAAGGCTCCCGGGCAGCGCCTCGCCGATCGGGCGGCGTTCTGGTTGGTGTTCGTCGCGCTGGTCGGAGGCTTGGCGACTTTCGGTGGCTGGGCGACGTTCAGCGACCGGCCCGCGCGGGAGGCGCTGCTGTTCGCGATCACGGTCGTGGTCGTGACGTGTCCTGATGCGCTCGGATTGGCGACCCCGACCGCGATCATGGTCGGCACCGGGCTCGGCGCCCGGCGGGGTGTCCTGTTCAAGAACGCGACCGCCCTCGAGATCTCGGCGCGGGTCGATCTGGTGGTGTGCGACAAGACCGGCACGCTGACGAAAGGCGAACCGGAGGTGACTGACGTGGTCGCAGACGGGATCGAACGCGCGACACTGCTTGGCCTCGCTGCCGCGTTGGAGCGGGAGTCGGAGCATCCGCTCGCGGAGGCGATCGTGGCCGCGGCACGGTCCGAGGCGATCGAGATCCCTCCGGCCGAAGGGTTCGAGAATCTGCGGGGGAGGGGCGCGATCGCGACCGTGTCGGATCGCCGAGTGGCGGTCGGGAACGGCGTGTTGCTGTGGGAGCTGGGCGTCGACGCGACGGTGCTGGAACCGGCCCGCGCCGACCTGGCCGACAACGGCCGAACGGCGGTGTTCGTCGCGGTGGATGACAAGGCTGTGGGTGTGATCGGGATCGCCGACGCCCCGCGCCCAACCGCCGCACGTACCGTGGCCGAGCTGCGTGATCTCGACATCGATGTCGTCATGCTCACGGGCGACAACGAGGCGACCGCCCGACGGATCGCCGCGGGAATGGGCATTGATCGAGTCATTGCCGACGTGCTTCCCGGCGACAAGGCCGCCAAGGTCGCCGAGCTGCAGGCCGGCGGCCGGACCGTCGCCATGGTCGGCGACGGTGTCAACGACGCGCCCGCGCTCGCGCAAGCGGATCTCGGTATCGCGATCGGCGCTGGCACCGACGTCGCGATCGAGACGGCCGATGTGGTGCTCATGCGCTCGGATCCGCTCGACATCGTGACCGCACTCCAAGTCGGACGCGCGACCGTGCGCAAGATGCGCCAGAACCTTGCCTGGGCAGTTGGTTACAACTCGATCGCGCTCCCGATCGCAGCCGGCGTCTTCGTGCCTGCGTTCGAGTTGATGCTCCGGCCGGAGATCGCGGCGCTGTCGATGTCGGGCTCCAGCTTCCTCGTCGCGATCAACGCGTTGCTGCTCAAACGCCTGCGTCTGCCGGATCGCGCGGCTTGAGCGACGGCCCCCTCCCCAGATCGGGCTACTCGCGACCTCCCTGTACGTAGCGGACGGGCGCCTCCGCGAAGCGGCCGGCGCACTCGAGGGAACAGAACCAGAACTCATGGCCGTCGTGGCGCAGCCGGCCGGCGGCCTCGTCGCGATCGACGGGCATATGACAGACCGGATCGATCGCGCCGCCGTAGCCGCTGCCCGACACGCGGAGCTCGAAGAGCTCCACCGGCTCTGCGACGTTGCGAAGCCGGGTGAGGCCGAGGTCGGTGGTCTCGATCCCGAGCGCGCGTGCGGACGCCGCGACCGAGTCGGTAGCGAGCACCTGCCCGGGTATCGCCAAGGCCGTGATGCGAGCTGCCACGTTGACGGCGGCGCCGAACACGTCTGCGCCGCGCTCCACTGCACTGCCCGCATGTAGGCCCACGCTCGCGAGCGGGTAGCTGGGACGCGCCCGCAGACGCGGCAGGAGCCGGGCGACCCACTCGATTGCGGTCGATGACTCTGGGCTCGTCACGAGTACCGCGTCGCCGACACTCTTGATGAGGCGCTGTCCGGCCAGCAACGTCGTCTGCGTCGCGTCGACGAGCTGTTGGGCGAGCTCGGCCGCGGTGTCATCCCCGTGAGCCTCCGTCGCGGCCGTGAAGCCCGCGAGGTCGACGAACGCGAACACCGACTCCACGAGCGCACTGTGCCACAGCGCTCGGTTGCCGCGCGCCTCGATCCGCTGAAGGCTTCGTAACTTCAGGACCGGCCGTGCAGGTATTCCCAATGCCAGGGTTCGCGTGGGACGTCCTCGAAGAACCCGAAGCGTGCCGCGTTCGCCCGCAGCCATGCTTGGCCCGCGTGGTCGACGTCGACGTCGACGGCGAGCCCCCAACCGTGCTGACTCGTGCCGGGCTTCGCGGCGAGACCTCCGTTGGAGTAGAGACCCTTGCGCCGCGCAAGGTCGACCTGCCCGTCGTAGTCGCGATACCCGCCGGTCACGCCAATCTCGATACCGTCCGTCGCGGCCGCTGCGCGCATTCGACGGAATGCCTCGGCCGCGGCCGGCGCGAGCCGATGATGGTCGACGCCGATGAGTGCGAGGTCGCGCTCGGCCAGACGACCGTTCTCGCCCGGCAGTGCGTCGATGGGTCGGGGTGGCGGGTTCTCGTCGATCGCGGTGATGGCGGCGCTCAGCGCGGCGTCGAATCGCGTCGAGCCGGTCGATCGTTGCGATGCGGGCGACGCAAATCGCTGGATCTCCGCGATCCGACCCTGGACCGCGTTGAGAGCCTCGAGCGCCACGATCTCTCAGTCGGCGCCGTCGTCGTGTTGCTGAGGGCTCGGCGCGCAACGGAGGTTCGGCTTTGCGGTCGCCTCGCGATCGGTTTCCCAGGTCACACCCCGGTTTGCGCTCGCTGCACCATCTCCACCGCGCGTCGTTGCTACGGTGCTCGCCGTCATGGTGGCACTCCGCACGGCCGGAAGGCCGCGACGATGCCGGCCGGCCGCGATCGTGGCCCTGGCGGTTGCAATCCTCGGGCTCCTTCCGGCCGAGGCGTTCGCGCAGTCGACCGCCGATGAGCTTGCCGAAGCGCGCGACAGGCTCGCCGACCTGCAGCGAGACGCCGACTCGTTGGCCGAGGAGTACGCCCAGGTGTACGCACGCTCTGCGACGATCGAACAACAGATCGTCGAGATCGACGCTCGCGTCGAGCGGCTCACGGCCGATCAACGCGCGCAGCGGGGTGCGGCGGGTGCCCGCGCGGTGCAGTTGTATGTCCAGAGCTCGAACTCCGCTCTCACACCGCTCCTGCTCGAGAGCGGCACCGCGATGGACGCGGCACGTCGCGATCTCTATTCGACCGTGATTGCCAACCGCGATCGGCGAACGCTCGATGAGCTGCGAGCAGTCGGCCAGGATCTTCGCGCGCTCCGCGACGCTCTCGACAAGGCTCGAATCGACGCGAGCAACCTCGCGCGCCGGCTCGAGGACGAGGCGGTCGCACTCGACACAAAGCTGATCGAAGCGCAGCGCATACGCGATCAACTGGGCGATCAACTGATCGCCGAGGAAGAAGCCGCGCGACGCGAGGCCGCGGCGGCACTCGCGCGCGCCGAGGCTGAGGCGCAGGTACGAGCCGACGCACAACGCGACCAGCGCGTCGCAGGCGACGCAGACGAACCAGACGCAGAGAACGCGCCGGCGCCCGACGACGACGACCAGGGTGGTGCAGGCGGCGGCAGCTACGGCGTCGACCTCTGTCCGATCCGCGGTGCGGTCGCGTTCAGCGACACCTGGGGCGACGCGCGGCCCGGCGGCCGATCGCACCAGGGGGTCGACCTGCTGTCGCCGGCTGGAACGCCGAACGTCGCGGTGACCTCGGGCCGCATCGAGCAGGACCACGGCGACCGCATGGGCAACGCAATCTTCCTCTACGGCGACAACGGCAACACCTATTACTACTTCCACCTCTCGGCCTTCGAGGGTGGCCAGCGAGACGTCGCGCAGGGGGAGCTCATCGGGTATGTCGGATCGACCGGCGCCTCGGGCGCGAACCACACGCATTTCGAGATCCATCCCGGCGGCGGCGGAGCGGTCAACCCGTACGCGGCCGCACGCGCTGTTTGCTGACACATTCCTGACACCCGCTTCACAAACTCCTCACACGCTCCGTACAGCTTCGACCCGGCCTCGGGAGCGTGCCTATGCTCGAGACGACGGCCCGAATGCCGGTCCGAGGGGCAGCGAGGGGACACGATGATTCGATTGAAGCTCGCCGGCGCATTGGCCGCAGCAGCGCTGGTGACGTCGGGATGCGCTGCGTTCAACGGACTCGGATCGGTCGATCTCAGCCAGACCGTCACGCAGAGCTACCAACTCGGCCCGTTCAATCTCGCGGCGATGGACGAGCCCGGGTTCGAGAGCAACTCGACCCAGAACAACATCCCACGACCCGCAGGTGTGCTCGGGATCAAGGCGATGAGCTTCGACATCGTCGACAGCGACGGCGTGCCGGTGTCGAAGCATGACGTCCATCTGCACCACGTGCTGCTCATGAACGACGGCCGCGATGACCTGCTGTGCCCGGGCCGCGACGAGCGGTTCTCCGGCGCGGGCGCCGAGCGCACTGCGATCGACCTCTGGAGCGACTACGCGTACATGGTCGGCGCGAACGACCAGTGGGACGCCTTGTGGCACATCATGAACGAGAGCGAGACCGCGCGCACCGTCTACATCAAGTACACGATCTCCTACATTCCTGGCCTGACCGCGCAGACCGGTCGGGCTGTGACGCCCTACTTCCAGGACGTCAACGGTTGCGGCGGTTCGACGTTCGACGTGCCCGGCAACGGGGGCCCCGGCAGCGTGTTCACGAAGTCACGCACCTGGACTGCACCCGTGAGTGGTGTCGCCATCTTCACCGGTGCCCACATGCACGAGGGGGGCATCGACCAGACGCTCCTGAAGGTGTTCAACGGGCAGGTTGCATGCACCTCGGTCGTGAGCTATCACGAAGATCCGCGGCATGTGGCAACGATCTCGCCGTGCAAGCTCCATCACAAGGTGGTTGCCGGGCAGAAGTATCGACTCACGAGTCGCTATGAGAACTCCGCGCCGCTGGACAATGTCATGGGCATCAACATCACCTACGTCTGGCACGGTACTCCACCCCCCGCTTAGGAGAACCGGGCCACGGCTCGGCTCGATACGCTCCTCGCTGTCACCACAACCCGCCGGGAGATGAACGTGCCGAGCAACGCGATGTTGAAGACGATGAACGGCGTGCATCGCGCGCTGTTGAGGTTGACCTTCGGCCGCCTGGGCTGGAAGGCGGCGGGGATGCCCGTGCTCGAGCTCACGACGATCGGCCGGAAGAGCGGTCTGCCTCGCTCGGTCATGTTGACGTCGCCGTTGCAGGAAGGCGAGACGATCGTGATCGTGGCCTCCCGCGGCGGCGACGACGAGCATCCCGCCTGGTACCGCAACCTGTCGGACGCCCCTGACGTCGAGGTCACCTGGCAGGGCAAGGGCAAGCGCGCGATGCGGGCGAGAACCGCCACCCCCGACGAACGCACGCGAATGTGGCCGCTCGTGACCGCGCGTTACAAGAACTACGAGGGCTATCAGCGCAAGACGAGCCGAGAGATCCCGCTCGTGCTGCTCGAGCCGCGATGACGGACGGATGAGGAGAGCAGCCATCACCCGCGTCCGAAGCTCCGCTCTCGCCGCACGGTTCGTCGCGTCGCTCCTGGTTGCGTGTCTCACGCTCGTGCTCGCCGGGTGTGGGTCCGACGGCGGCGAGACCGCTGCCACGACAGCCGGCGGTGGCACACCCGACGGCGCGGAGCTGTACCGCCTGAATTGCAGCTCGTGTCACGGTGCGGATCTGCGCGGAACGGATCAAGGACCGTCGCAGCTCTCCATCGTCTACGAACCCAACCACCACTCCGACGACTCGTACCGGTCGGCGATCGCAAACGGCGTCCAAGCCCATCACTGGAACTTCGGACCGATGCCGCCCGTCGGTGGTCTCAGCGCGGCAGAGGTGGATGCGATCATCGCCTACATCCGATCCGTGCAAGGCCGAGAAGGCTTCGAGCCCTACCCGCCGAACTGAGCTCATGGGCACATCCCCTGGAGATGGCCCAGGCCAAGTGCCCATGAAGGGTGGGAAGGGTGGGAGCGGACTCCCGCGCGAGGATCGGCGGGTGGACCGCGGCGCGGTGTGCGCGAGAGCTGGGCTCGAGCTGTTGGGTCGGGTCGCGGGTGGAACGCTCCCGCTGCGCGCGATCGGCGAGGAGCTCGACGCTCTCGCCCGCTCGCTGATGGCCGACAGGGTCATCGTCGCGGTGGACGACCCGCAGCTCGGTCGGCAGGTCTTCTGTTCGGCACGCCGACCGCTCGGTGACGAAAGGACCGGCTTGTGGGGCCCGGAGGTGGTCGTCACCGAACCTCCGCTCGAGCTGGTGTCGGCGGACGCGGGAATCCTGATCGGCGCCGTGAGGTGCGCGCTCGGTGTCGCGATGCGCGCGGAGCAGATTCGTCGAAAGGCGACGAAAGAGGCGTTTGAGACTGCGCTGGACGTCGCGGTCGCGCGCGCGCGGCGGTCGGGCTGGTGTTGCATGTTGGTCCTGTTCGATCCGGTCGACCGCCTTGCCGGTGAGCCGGACTCGCGACTCGACGCCCTCCGACGCGAGGTGCGCGCCGGCGAGCACGTCGCTCTCGTCGACGGCACCACGTTCGGGGTCCTGCTCGACAACACACCCAGCGACCGAGTTCCTGCGGTCCTTGCGCGGCTGACGCGCGTGACCGACCTGGGCCGGCTCGTGTTCGGGGTGGCTGGCTCTCCCGGTGAGGCCGCCTCTGTAGACGAATTGATGGTGCTCGCACGAGAGCGGCTCGAAGATGCGCGTACGCGCGCGTTCGGAATCCATCGATCTTCCGATCCGCAGGAGTAACGTCGGCGCCAGTGACAGCGGCGACTTGCCCGTGGGCAATCGGCCGATTCCGAGGTGGCCGCTCAAGCCCAGATCACCGCAGCCCTGACGAGGGCACGCACCGGTGAGGCGCGTCCATCGGCGCGTTCGGCGTGACCGCGAGATCCAGGCTGCCGTGCACGGCGAGATCGAGGCGCTACGCGATCAGCTGCAGACGTCGCTGACGAGCGGGCTTTCGCTGCTGGGCCGCGAGATGGTTGTCAGCCGTGAGACCGAGCAGTGGGAACGATCAGTCCACGGGACCGAGCTGACCAAGGCGCTCGAGCGGGTCGCTGACGCGCTCGACGGTCTCGGCACGCATCTGCAACTCGATCGTCGCGAGCGCACCGCGCAGTCGATGTCGGTGGAGTTCTTGTTGCGCGAGCTCGTCGTCACGTTGGCCGAACCCGTCCCCGACGGTCCGGCAATGCTCGAGAGAACGCCCGTCCTTGAGGGAACGGCCGTCCTCGGAGGGACGATCGATTGCGACGCGACGATTGATCTGACTGCGCCGGACGACACACTGGGCCCGGACGAGGCACTGGGCCGGGACGAGACACTGGGTGTCGGGAGCCGCGTCGAGGTGCTGTCGCGTTTCCAGCGGCGTTGGTGTGCGGGCTTCGTCGTCGCGGAGATCGTGACCGACGACCGCTGCGCGCACTACCGGCTGATGCGACACTTCGATCGGGAGCTGCTCCCTGTGCTGTTCGACGCCCAGGACCTTCGCCTCGTCGCGGTTGGCGACGACGAGACCGACGCAGGTGTGACACCGATCGGTCGCTCCTGACCGCTGCGGCGCCGGCGCCCGCCGCCGAAGGTGTGCAACAATTTCGCGAGCACGTCGGGCCGTGCGGCTTGCCAACGAGTTCGAGGAGTGAGTTGCGATGAGCAGCCTGGACGTTCGGACGCGGACCACCGGGGACGTACGCGCGGCGGTACCGGCGCAATTCTTCGACGACGATCTCCCTGCGCTGATCCGGGACCGAGCAGAGCTCGCGGTGCCTGCAGCCCGAGAGCTCGGGATGGCACCGTTCACGTTCGCGACGCCGGGACGAGCGTGGACGATCGCGCTCGCCGGCGACACGTTCTCGTTGATTGCCGGCGACTCCGGGCCCTCGCGCGTCGATCTCGACAACGACGACGTCGGCCAAATCGTCGACGACCTCATGACCCCGATGACGCTCGTCGCAAGCGCCCGCCTCCGCATGACCCGCGGTCATGTCGGCGCGTTCCTCGACTGGTGGGTCGTGCTGCGCTCGATGATCGACGGTGTCCGCGCCCACACCACCGGCGCCGTCAGGTTCGAGGACGCTCATGGCCGTCGCCTCGATGTCAATCGCTCGTTCGACCCGGACGACGACGACGAGGAGATCGCAGAGTTCCTGCGTCAGGCGGGTTGCCTGCACCTGCGCGGTTGGTTCGAGCCGGACGAGATGGCGGCAATCGACGCCGATATCACGGCTGCGCTGCCGGCGTACACCCCGAACGATGGCCGCTCGTGGTGGGCGCGCACCGACGACGGTACGCATCGCGCGGTGCGGCTCCAAGGCTTCGAGCCCCACAGCCCGACGCTGCGCGCGCTGCTCGCCGATGAACGATTCCTGCGCATCGGCCGGCTCACCGACGACGGTTACGTCGCGCGGACGACCGCCGAGGCCCTCGAGAAGCCGATCGGTGTCGTCGAGGGGATCTCGGACCTGATGTGGCACAAGGACTGCTCCCTCGGGATGCACTCCTACAACTGCTCGGGCATCACGGTGGGCGTCTCCGTGACGGGTGCGGATGCGCGATCCGGGCAGCTCGCGGTCGTGCCCGGCTCGCACCGAGCGTTGGTCCAGCCGGCGTTCCATCGCCGCGAATGGGGTCTACCGGTGCGCGAGCTGCCCACTCTGCCCGGCGATCTCACCGTGCACTGCTCGTGCACGCTGCACATGAGCTTCCCGCCCGTCGACACAGAACGGCGCGTCTTGTACACCGGCTTCGGGCTCCCGCCGAAAGACGGCGCTCTCGCCGATCATCAGCTCGCGATCAAGTCGGTGCGCGAGCAGGCGTACAAGAAGGTCTCGCAGGAGCCGAGCCCGGTCGCCGCCCGCTAGCCCGTCGGCGCGCGCGGTGATTGGACGGTTACCGTCGGTCGGCGAGGGAAACGGTCCAAACGGTTGTCAGAGGGCGCCGCTGTCCATGTCCTTCGACAGGCCCTTGATGATCGGCTGATCGTCGCCGGCGAGCGGGGTCGCGAGGTCGGCAACCGTGGGTCCGACGCGGGCCGCGAGCGGCGCGAGCGCCGACAGATCGAAGTCGTACAACGCTGCCGCGTTCTCGGCGAGCATCATGCGGACCTCGGCCGGGTCGACCGCGTGGAACCGGCGGCGCAGATGGTCGCGAGTGTGGGGGTGGGTGCCCTCGTCGTGCGGGTAGTCGCTCCCCCACATGAACCGGTCGAGGCCGACCTCATGGCGGGCGGCAATGTCGGCCGCGCCCGGCCCGCTCACGCCCATCCAACAGTTCTGGTGGAAGTACTCCGTGGCCGAGCGCGGGGGTAGAAGACCCTCGGCATACTTGATCTCGCCGGTCTCGCCCGTGCCGCGGATCTGCGCCATGGTGGCGTCGAGCCGTCGCAGCAACTCGGGGATCCATGCACAACCGATCTCGGTCATCACGAACTTCAATCGCGGGAACCGCTCGAACACGCCGGACACAATGAGTTGGACGAGCGGGCGCTGGGTGTAGAAGCCGACCTCGTTGATGTACAGGATCTGCGAGATCGGGTAACGGCCGTAGTCGGGGTTCCCGGTTCCGCTGTGAAGGTTCACGGGTACTTCGAGCGACTGGCAGACGCTCCACAACGGGTCGTAACACGGGTCATAGAGCGGCTTCACCCACTTGACGTCGGGCGCGACATTGGGGAGCAGGATGCCGCCGCGGAGACCGTGTCCCTTGATCCAATGGACGTCGGCGATCGCGTCGTCGACGTCGTTCACGAAGATCTGACCGACGCCGGCCCTGCGTGCGGCGAACTCGCCGCACCAGTCGACGAGCCATCGGTTGTGCGCGCGCACACCGGCGAGACGGTGCTCGTAGTCGTCCGGGCGTGGCGGCTGCGCGAACAACACAAAGCTCGGGAAGAAGGGCGGGACGGTGTTGGGGAACACGACCTCGCCGACGACGCCATCGCTCTCCTGCGCGGTGTTGCGGAGATCGTTGTCCCAATTTCGTAGCCGGCGTTGGTCCCCGAGGTCCTTGTACGGGTTCTTGTACCCGCCCCGCCAAGCATCGAAGTCGTCCAGGTACTTCGGGTCGAGGTACTCCCGGTAGGTGGCGTGGCTGGCTCCGGCATGGCAGTCGGCGGAGATGATCGTGTAGTGGTCCGTGTCCACGGCAGGCATGCTTGCAGTGTGCCCTTCGGAGGGGTCCGGTGTCACGGACGCCGGATGACGCCGCCGAGCTCAGCGGAGGTCACAATGGGCCATCCGGGTACCGCAGGAGAATCCATGATCGCATCCGTCCACATTGCCGATGTCGGCGTGCGGAGAGCGGCTTCGGTGCTCCGCTCCGCCCCGCGGCCCGCATCGGTGTCCGGACTCCGCCACGCCAACGTGGCACTCGCCGCTCCGCTGACGCCGCGTGTGCTGCGCAAACCAGACTTCGGCCGCGTCGCGCTCGTCGCGTTCTGGGACGACGACGACGCTCTGGACCGGTTCCTCCTCGACAACCCGGTCGCGACCGCGCTGTCGAGCGGCTGGCGGCTTCGCCTCCAGCCGTTGCGGGCGTTCGGCGCGTGGCCGGGACTCCCACCGGACACCCCGACCGGACGGACCACCGAGCATCAGGGCCTCTCGGCGGTGCTCACGCTGGGCAGGCTTCGTCTCGGCCA
>Ga0247727_10001690_pt1 | contig 51692 bp, 65 predicted proteins | sample WisWelCaveWW1625_FD_202498 | JGI IMG/M metagenome (GOLD analysis project Ga0247727, IMG submission 202498) | Biofilm microbial communities from Wishing Well Cave, Virginia, United States - WW16-25 | ecosystem: Environmental > Aquatic > Deep subsurface > Groundwater > Cave microbial mat | place... | reverse complement strand
CGGAGTCCGACGGGTTCCAGGAGATCGACGCGGCCGCGCTCGGCGCGCTTCCGGAGGTCGCATGTCCGAAATACGGGCACAAGTTCGTCCCGTAGGCTACCCGGCCCGGCTCGCCGGGGCGTGGGCGGCGGCCCGCGCGCCCCGCACTATAGGCGCCCCGACGTTCGTCTCGACGTTCGCCGGGTGCGGCGGGTCCTCGCTCGGCTACGCGATGGCCGGCTACCGGGAACTACTCGCGGTGGAGGCCGACCGGGATGCCTGCGCCGCCTTCCGCGCGAACTTCCCGGGCGTCCCCGTCCACGAGGGCGATATCAAGGCGCTCTCCGGGGAGGCCGCGCTCGCGGCCGCCGGGGTCGCGCCCGGCGAGCTCTCGGTGCTCGACGGTTCCCCGCCCTGCCAGGGGTTCAGCGCCAGCGGGAAGCGCCGGCCCGGGGACCTCCGCAACCAGCTCTACCACGAGTTCGTGCGGTTGCTCGCCGCGTTCAGGCCGCGGGCCTGCGTCATGGAGAACGTCCCGGGGATGGCGTCCGCGAAGATGGCGCTGTTCCTGCGGGACGCCACCGCGTCGATCGCCGCAGCCGGATACCGCGTCAGGGTCTGGAGGCTGGACGCCGCGAGGTTCGGCGTCCCGCAGCGCAGGACCCGGCTGATCTGGATCGGAACCCGGGACGACCTGCCCACGGCGCCGAGCCCCCCGGCGCCGGGCGCCGCCCGGGCGGTCACCGTCCGGGAGGCCTGGCGTGACCTCCCGGAATGCGAGCCCGGCCCCGCTCTCCGCGGGAAGGGCGCGATCGTCGCGGCGCTCATCCCGCAGGGCGGCCATAACTCGAGCGGCCGATACTCCCGCAGGATCACCGGGACTACCAGCTGGTTCAACACGTTCCGGCTGGCGTGGAACCGCCCCTCGCGCACCCTGGCCGCGTCGTGGGGCGACCCCGCGTTCCAGGGCGTCGTCCACCCGAACGAGAACCGGAAGCCCTCGATCGCGGAGGGCAAGCGGCTCCAGTCGTTCCCCGACGAGTTCGCCCTCCCGGCAGACTACGCGGTCGCCTGGCGGCTGATCGGCAACAGCGTCCCCCCGCTGATGATGGAGTCGGTCGCCGCCCATGTCGCGCGGCTCGTCGACGGGTCGGGCGGGTCGCCGGGCCTGCCCCGGGGTCCGTGATGGCCGACACCCTCTCCCGGGCCGGCCGGTCGAGGCTCATGGCCCGAATCCGGTCCTCCGGCACGGGGCCTGAAAGGGCGCTGGAGGCCGCCCTGGCGAGGCTCGGGCTCCGCCCGGCGAGGCAGACCGCCCGCCTCCCGGGGACGCCCGACCTGGCCTTTCCCGCGGCGCGGCTAGCGGTGTTCGTCCACGGCTGCTTCTGGCACGGCTGCCGACTCCACTACCGCGCCCCGAGGTCCCGCCGGGCCTTCTGGAGAGCCAAGCTCCTCGGGAACGTCGCCCGCGACCGCAGGGCCGCCCGCTCCCTCCGCCGCGGCGGCTGGGCCGTCCTGGTGGTCTGGGAGCACGAGGTCCGCGCCTCGCCCCTCTCGGCGGCCGCCCGGGTCGCCCGAAAGGTAGGTCGAGGTAGGTTTAAGTAACGCGCCGCGCATGGTCCGGGCGTGCCCCCGAAGGGATACAAGTCGTTGACGTTGCCGGACAGGCTCGTCGACAGGGTCGACAAGATCGGCAACGCCTCGGCGCTCAAGCTCACGCGCGCCCAGGTAGTCGAGTGGCTGCTGTCATTGGCGGAGGGGAAGAAGCCATGAGTCCGCCGAGGGACCTCCGCGGGTCGTGGCTGGAGGCCGAGTCGCCCGGCGAGGTCACGATAACGTGGGCCAACCAGGTGGACTTTCACGGCGGGACCATCGAGTCCGACGATTGGCCGATGGACCGCCTCCTCGCCCCGGCCTGGAAGGACTTCCTGATCGCGCAGCTCGCCATGCTCCACGAATGGGAGAAGGCCGAGACCGGAATTTCCGGCAGGCCGTGGGAGGCCCACGGATGAACCGGACGCCCGCCGGCTCGCGCGCCGTCACCGAGCAACTGATTCATGAGGCCATGATGACAGACCCATCCTTGCCCGCGGCCGGCGGGCGCGCGAGGAGGCGTCCGGCCGCCGGGTGGGAACTCGTCTGCTGCCACGCACCCGGGAGGTACCCGGGTACCACGACCCTCACGCTCACCGGAACTTGCGACCTCACGAAGGCGGTAGGGGATGTGCTTGAGGAACACGCGCGGGCAGCCGCCGAGCACGGCCCGACATACTCTTCACTGCACGAAACCTACGGCGTCCTGTACGAGGAGGTCGAGGAGTTCTTCGAGGCGGTCCGCCTCAAGACCATCAGTCCGCAGGGCGCGCGGCTCCGCGCCGCGCGCGCGGAACTCGTGCAGGTGGCCGCGGTCGCCCTCAAGGGCATCGTCACCTGCGACCTCAAGCTCCGAGAGAAGAAGGGCGGTTCGAATGGGCGGAAAGGGCGGTCGGTTCCAGGTCGGGTTTGAGGTCGGCACGGGCGAGCCGGTGGACGCGGCATTCCACCACCTGTTCGTGAGCGGGCTGACGCAGCAGTCCGGCAAGACCACGGCGCTCGAGGCGTTCATGTCGCGGATGCGGCCCTCGACCGCGCTCGTGTTCCGGACGGGGCGCGGCGAGATCGGGTTCGAGGACGCCCACCCGACCCCGCCCTTCTTCCGGGAGCGCACCGACTGGCAGTTCGTCGAGGGGCTGCTGAGCGCGCACCTCCGCGAAAAGACCAAGTTCTACCGCGGCGACGTCATGCGGGCCTGCCGCGGCGCGTCGACCCTCTCGGATGTGGCCGCGAACGTGGCGGCCCGCCTCAAGAAGGCGCGCGACGGGTCGTTCGTCGAGAAGATCCTGACCGAGCTCGACCAGTACTTCCGCGAGGTCGTCCCCGCGCTGCGCTCCGTGAAGTTCGCCCCAACGCTGAGGCTCCGCCCCGGGGCCAACGTGGTCGACCTCGAGGACGTGCCCACCGCGGTGCAGCAGCTCGTCGTCTCCGCCTGCGCCGAGCGCATCATGGAGTCGATGCGGGACACCGTGCTCGTGGTCCCGGAGGCGTGGGAGATGATACCCGAGGGCCGCGGCTCCCCCGTGAAGCTTTCGGTCGAGGCGATGATCCGCAAGGGCGCGAAGATCGGCAACTATTGCTGGCTCGACTCGCAGCAGATCACCGGCGTGGACCTCGACATCCTGCGGAACGTGGGCATCTGGCTGTTCGGCCGGCAGACCCTGGACCGCGAGAAGAGGCGCGTCGCGGACTCCATCCCCGGGCACGTCGTCAAGGCGGACGACGTCCAGGCGCTGGAGATCGGCCAGTTCTACATCGTGCAGTACAAGACGAGGGTGCAGAAGGTCTACGTCCGGCCCGCATGGCTGTCCGAGTCGCAGGCCCACGACGTCGCGGTCGGCGCGCTCGGGCACCAGGAGGTCGAGCGGCCCCCGGCGAGAATGCGCAAGACGAAGGTCATCCCCGAGGGAACGGGTTTCGACGAAAAGGGACTGAAGAAGGTCGTCGAACGGGCCACCAGGGCCGCGGTCCACGACATGTCCAGGGAGATCGAGGGCGGCGGGGGCGGACAGGGACCGTTGCCGAAGCCTGACACTTCTAAGGGTCAGGTAGAGGGGTTGACCTCGGCCCCCGCGAACCCCGCCCATCCCTCGGTCCCCGATGAAATCAACCAACAGGTCCGGATGAACTGGAAGGGCGACTCTTCCGCGTCCGCGAGGGTGGCTCCCATCGTCCGGGTCGACCGCGGACTGGCCTCGATCGAGGCGACGGTCCGCCGGCCGGTTATCCAGACCGACGAAACGAGCCGGCGGGGCCGCATCGCCTGGATGATCGCGTCCGGGTTTTTCTCCGCCCAGCGCCGGGTTTCGGAGGTCGGCGGCGAACTGGCGGCGCGCGGTTGGCCGAACGACCACACCGCCGGCGGCAATTCGCGAAAGGCCCTGGTCGCCATCCTCGACGAGTTCTGCCAATGGGAGATCCTGCGGTACGAGAACGGCCGGTACGTCCTCGTCCCGGAAGCGAGGGGCCGGATCGCGGTGAGAGAGGCGCCATGATGGCCCCACCGACGGCGCAGCCGAGGGAAAAGGGACCGGCAGGGCGATACTACGTCTGCGGCGAGATGGCCGGGCGCATGGGCCTGACGCTCCACGCCGCCGCGGTGAGCCCGTCCCGCCTGAGACGGCTGGGCGTCGTCTACAACTTCCCGCAAGGCACCTGGAACCTCAACCCGGAGGTCGCGCGTTCGGGGAGGTGGTGAGCCTGCTGGACGCGGTGGACTGGCCGCTCGTCGGCGAGCACCTTACCCAGGCGTTGCGTCACGCGCGCCTCCTCAAGTCCGCGCTCCGGAACTGGCCCGAGGCCGAGGGGCCGGCGTACGCGATCATGCGGGAGATCGAGAACCTCAAGGAGCGCGTCGAGAGGGAGCGGCCCAGGGAGGCGCCGCGATGAAGGCCCACGCGCTCCCCGGGGTCTGCCCGTCATGCGGCCGCGGCCGCCTCCGGGTCCACTTCGTCGGGGTCCGGTTCGCCGGCATCGGCCAGCGCCACGAGCCGGGCTGGTTCGCCTGCACTCGGCGGAAGGCGTGCGGCTGGTGGCGCCCGGTGGAGTCGGGAATCCCGCGCGAGGTCGAGACCTTTGCCCGCGCCATCCATGGCGCGATGCTGCGCGGCGTGGAGAAGGACCCGACCCGGACGATGGCGCCGTGGAACAACTGCGACCTCGCGCACCTCCGGGACCGGCTCGAGGAGGAGTTCGACGAGTGGCAGGACGAGGCGCCCGACCCGCTCGTCAAACTCCAACCGCCCCGGGACAAGGAGCGCCGCGAGGTCCTCGACGTCGGCGCGTTGGCGTTCTTCATCTGGGTCGCACTCGGTCAGCCGCCACGTCCGACACGACCCGCGATCGTGTCCGACCCGTCTGCCGGCGGTCGGTTGAACGGCGGCGTGGGCGTCAGCCGTTCGTCGGCTCCCCCGAGGTGAGGGCGATGGGCAAACACACGTCGATCGGATGGACCGACCACACCTTTAATCCGTGGTGGGGATGCACGCGCGTTTCGCCCGGTTGCGTGAACTGCTACGCGGAGACGTGGGACAAGCGCACCGGGGGCGACCATTGGGGGCCGGGCAGGCCGCGCCGCGAGTTCGGCGACAAGCATTGGAACGACCCGATTCGCTGGGACCGCGCCGCGGGGCTGCTGGGGATCCGGCGCCGGGTGTTCACCGCGAGCATGGCCGATGTGTTCGACGAGGAGGCCCCGGCGGGCGCGGTCGCGCGGCTGTTCGCGCTGATGAGGGCCACGCCGAACCTCGACTGGCAAGTACTCACGAAACGCCCGGAGCGGATCAAGGCGAGTCTCCCGCCGGACTGGGGCGCGGGCTACCCGAACGTGTGGCTCGGCACGAGCGCGGAGAGCCAGGAATGGGCCGACAGGCGCATCCCCTCGCTCCTCGCGGTTCCGGCGGTCGTCCACTTCATCTCCGCGGAGCCGCTACTCGGGCCGCTCGACGACCTCGGCGGCTGGCTTCGTCCCTTATGGCGCTGCTCAAAATGCGGGGAGTCCTCCGGGAACCTCGACTCGCAGGCGTTCGAGTTCTGCTCGGACGAGACCGTCAACGAGAAGCCGGAACGGCCAGGCCTCGCGTGGGTCATCACCGGCGGCGAGAGCGGTTCCGGCGCGCGGGACATGGACCTCGCTTGGGCGCGGGACATCGTCAAGGAATGCCGGTTCGCGGAGGTTCCCGTGTTCGTGAAGCAGCTCGGCGAGCCGTGGGCCGGGGCCAACGGGGCGGCCGACGCGAAGGGCGGCGACCCGACGGAATGGCCCGAGGACTTGAGGGTCCAGGAGTTCCCGGCGCCGGGGGGCCGCCGATGAAACGGATAACAATCGTCGTCAGGTCCGGCAAGCTCCCGGTCGGGCTCGCGCTCCCCGACGGCAGGTTCCGAGGATCATGCTGGAACTGCGGGGCGCCATTCGGGGGGAAAACCCGGCGGGGATTCGACAAGTGGGCGAGGAAACACAGGTGCGGGAGGGCGAAGTGATGCCTTGGAACCCCCGCGCCGTCGAACACGAGATCTGCTTCCATTGCGGCTTGCTGGTATCCGACTGCATCCCGATCCTGAGCGGCGTGTTCGCCGGGCAGCACGTCGGCGGGGTCCATTGCACCGGATGGACGACCACGCCGAACCAGCTCCATAACGGTTCGGGCGGCCACCGCGCCCAGGACGGCCATGTCCATGAGCCTCGGCCGGGTGCGGGATGAGGGTCGGCGACTTCTACGCGGGGGCGGGCGGGCTTTCGCAGGGCCTCAAGGAGGCCGGCGTCAAGGTGACGGTCGCGGTCGATTGCTGGAAGCCCGCGCTCGCAACCCATGAGGCCAACCACCCGGACGCCGAGCACATCCTGGCGAGGATGGAGGACCTCGACCCGTCCACGATCGGGCGCCTGGACGTCGCTGTCGGCGGCCCGCCGTGCCCGGAGTTCAGCGTCGCCAACAAGCACCGCGACCCGAAGAAGGGCATGGTCCTGGTCAACCGGTTCCTGGATTTCATCGAGGCGACGAGGCCCCGCGTGTGGTTCATGGAGAACGTCCCGCCGGCCAGGGAATACCTGCCGGGGTGGATTCCCGCGGTCAACGTGCTGAACGCCGCGGATTTCGGGGTTCCCCAGGTCCGCAGGCGCGTCATCGCCGGCGCCTATGTCCCTCCGCATCCGACCCACTCCGACATCGCGGCCGAGTCCCGCCAGGCGCGGCTCGAGGGAGCGGCGTTCCGGCTCAGGCCGTGGGTCACGGTGCGGGAGGCCATCGGGGCCGCCCCCGTTCCCGGCGCCCCCCGCCCGCCCCGCCTCACCCCCGCGCAGGTGGCGAGGATGCGGTACCTCCGCGGGGCGAAGCCCAAATCCCTCGGCAAGAACCCGGACGGCGAGATGCGGTTCCCCGACGCGGTCGACCGCCCATCCCGCGTGATCACAGGCCTCGCGGGCACGGTCTCGCGCGGCGGCGTCGTCGTCGACGAGCGCGAGCTTTACGGCGCGGACGAGCGCAGGATGATCGACGACGTGGACCGCCCGGCCCGGACCATCGTGATCGGCGGCGGCGGGAAGAAGGGCGGGGGCGGCCGACCGCCGCGCATCTCCTCGGCCTTCGGGAAGCCCGGCCCGGCCGACCCGGGGGCCAGCCACCGGAACCTCAGCGTCGAGGAGTGCGCCGCCCTGCAGGGGTTCCCGCGGGACTACGTCTGGACGGGCTCCACCACCTCGCGGTACAAGCAGGTCGGGAACGCGGTGCCCCCGCCGCTCGCCCGCGCGATCGCGGCCGCCTCGATCAAGGAGGCCCCATGACACCCGGGTTCGCCGAGGTCCGCGTCGCGACCGGCAAGTGCGCCAATTGTTTCATCGAGAAGGGCGAGGCGGTGTGGGCCGGCCGGGAGCCGAACTACCGCTGGCTCTGCGTGAATTGCGGCTTCTCCTACGGTACCCGCGCGAAATACCTCAAGCCGGGCGAGATCCCACCGGGGGCGATGGGTTGACGCCCCGCGTCCTGAACCTCCGCGACACCGCCGGGGTCCTCCCGGCCGGCGCCCTGCTCGTCGACCGGCGGACGAAATGGGGCAACCCCTTCCGGATGCGGCGCGAGTCGGAGCGGTTAGATGTGATCGGGAAGTACGAGAAGCATTTGATACGAACCTACGACCTGCTCTTCAGCCTGGGAGAGCTCCGCGGGAAGGACCTGGCATGCTGGTGCGCGCCCTCGCCGTGCCACGCGGACCACCTCCTACGGCTCGCGAACGGCGTGGAGTTCTGGGCGCCCCCGCCCGGGTTCGCCCGCCTCGGCGGCGTGACACTGCCCGAGGGTAGCTTCCTCGTTGGCGTCCCCAGGCTGGCCGAGGGCGGAATCGTCACCAGGCCCGGCCGGTTCATAACGGGGGAGGCCGACGATCCGCGCCGTCCCGACGGGCCGCACCCGGACAGGGACCTCGACCTCCATCTCCAGAACTGCGAGGAATGCGGACGGACCGGGGCCTTCTGTCCGAAGGCCCGGGAACTCGTCGGTCATTCGGTCGGGATGCGGGCCTTCTTCGATGGCTTGGGATGAGCGATGGAGATCTACTCGGCGCGCGCCGGCCGGCCCCAGGACGTGGAGCTGATGCGCCGCCACGGCATCCGGTTGATGATGGGCGCGTACCATTGGCAATCCCCGCCCCGCGGCCTCCCGTACGCGCTCGACAACGGGGCGTTCACCGCCTGGAAGCGCGGCCAGCCGTTCGACGAGGCGAGGTTCATGGTCGCCGCGCTCAAAGCGTCACGGCTCCCCCGGCGGCCGGACTTCGGCGTGGTCCCGGACAAGGTCGCCGGGGGCCTCGAAAGCCTGCGGTTCAGCCTCGCCTGGCGCGACCGGCTCCGCCCCTACGACTGGCCCTGGTACCTGGCCGTGCAGGACGGCATGGGGCCGGAGCACGTCGCCCCATGGCTGGAGGCCCGCGCGTTCGATGGCGTGTTCGTCGGCGGCACCCGGCCCTGGAAGTACCGGACCGCCGCGACGTGGCTCGCCCTCGCCCGCAGGCACGGCGTCAGGCTCCACGTCGGCGGGGTCGGATGCCCGCGGCGCGTCTTGTGGGCCAGGGCGATCGGCGCGGACTCCATCGACTCCAGCACCTGGGCGCGCAACCGCTCCCTCCCCCGGCTCCTCGCGAGGCTCAAACAGCGGAACCTGGTGGACATATGACGAAAGAAGGGGTACCGGAGAGGCACAAGTGCGGGAGCAAGAAACGGGTCGTCACCGAGATCGAGACGTGCGGCGGCTGCGGGGCGATGACCCGGACCACGCCGCTGGTCGACGGGGAGCGCCCGCCGCCGGGAGGGAGATCTCGATGACCGCCCGCAAGGCCCGCCTCGAGACCGGCCCCTCCCCGGCGGAGACCTCCGCGATCGTCGACCTCCTCGTCGAGGAGGTGTCCGCCCCGCTCAGGGGCCACGACGCGGAGTTCGCGGTGTTCATCCTGAACCGCGCCGCCAGGCTCCTGGTCGAGTCCGCGCCCAGGCTCTCGGCCCCCCGGAGGCCGGGCCCATGACGCTGGACGGCGAGCTCAAGGCCCGCTGGACCCGCGTCATCGGCTCCGACGAGATGCCCGGCCTCGACGAGGCGGCCTTCTTCTCCGACCGGCCCGGCGGATTCTCTACCGTCATGTGGGTGCCCCACGAGCGGCAGTACGTCGGGATGCTCCGGCGGCTCAACCCGGGCGACGTCGTGGCCGACGTCGGCGCCGGCGATCTCCGGTTCGCCCTCCGCGCCGCGGCCAGGTGCAGGAAGGTCTACGCGGTCGAGATGAACCCCAGGACCCTCGGCGGCGCCCTCGACCTCATCGGGTACAGGCTCCCGCGTAACCTGGTCGCCGTCTGCGCCGACTGGCGCGACTGGACCCCGCCCCCGGAGGTCAGCGTCGTGGTCGCCATGGTCCAAGTGCCCGACTGGATCTTCCCCCCGGCGTCGTGGCGCATGGAAGGCCGCAGGTTCTGGCTCGGCACCCTCCACCCGGGCGGCGTATCCCGGATCAGGCGGGCATGACCGGCGCCGGGGTCGACATCGAAGTCCCCCCGTGCGGCGTCTGCGACGGCCCGGCATACCTCGGCCGCGGACCCGGCCGCCGCGGAGCCATGCTCCGCTGCCTCAGGTGCTCCGGGCTCGCCGCCAAGCCGGACTGCGTTGCCCCGGCCACTTGCGGCAAATGGACGCCGGCGGTCCACGCCCTCGTCCCGCGCAAAACGTTCAACCCCGTCAGCCGGAAATGGAGCGTCTCCCGCACCAAACGCCGCAGCGTCATGGTCAAAAGGGGCCATTGGACCTCCCGGTGCCCGTCCTGCCGCTCGGCCTGCTCCTGCCGCCTCATCACCGACCCGTGCCAGCGGTCGTGCTCCCCCCTCCGCCGCAAGGACGCCGCCGCCTGCGACCCGTGCGCCACCGGGTCCTGCACAGGATGCGCCTCCCCGCGCTGGCCGTTCGAGCGCCTGAACCGCTGGATCTGCTGCTGCGGGACGAGCTATGCCGGGTACCAGCATGCCTCCGTGGCCGTCCCTCCAGTCCCACCGCAAACCTAATCACAATAGCGGAACATACCGGAACATGGGCAGGCGGCGCAGGATCGACCCCGCGGCGTACGCCGCCCTCGACCCGGGGCTGACGGTGCGCGGGAAAGCCGCCGCGCTCGGCGTGGGCGTGGCGACCGTCGACAGGTTCGAGAAGGCCCTGGTCTCCGACCTGGCCGCGGCCACGCGGCCCCCCGACGCGCCTCCCGGCCCGCCCGCCCAACCGGAACGGCCCGGCGGCCCGCCCGCCCAGGACTCGGGGGAGGGGGGGGTCGCCCCGGGCGAGTTCAAGGACCGCCTGGGCGAGCTCCTGGCCTCGCTGAACGACCCGGCCCGGCGCCGGGTCATGATACTCCTCCGCCTCGAGGGGCTGCGCGGCCGCGCCCAGGCGGAGAATGACCGCCCCGAGGAGCGGAAGGTCATCGAGGCCGAAGCCCGGGTCGTGGCCGACATCGACCGCGCCCGGACCGCCCAGGTCCTGGTGGATGCCCGGTCGGTGAATGTGGGCGGGGCGCCGCCCCTGGCCGTATTCGAGCGGCTGCTGTCGGTCGTGCGCGCGGAGCTGGGGCCGAGCCCGGCGTTCGAGCGGATCGCGGACCGTGCCCGGCAGGTGCTGGAGGCGGGATAGGATGGTCGACGAGATCGAGGAATACTTGATAGCCTTGGCTGATTCGTTGGAACCCGCGACCCATTGCTGCGAATGCGAGCGCGGCGAACGGCATGGGGTCCACATCCAGTATCCGCGGTGCGCCTGCCCGACGCCATATCGCTATCTCGATGGGAAGTGGCGTAACTGATCGCCCCGCCCGTGCCCCGCCGCGTCGCCCCGGCCGATTACGTCGCGGCGATCCGCCGGGCGGCCGAGGCCGGCGACTCGCTCTGCGCCGAGCGGCTCCGGTACCTCTCGGATTCCCGGCTGTTCTGGCGGACGTTCATCCTGCCCATGACGGACACGAAGGAACATCCCCAGGTTCCGCCGGCCGACTTCCACCAGGAGGGCAAGGCCTTCCTCCGGCGGCACCGGGAGGCAATCCTGCTCGCCCCGCCCGGGATGCTTAAGACGACCTTCTACACCATCCAGGACGCGATCGAGACGGCATGCGCGGACCGCACCGCGACCCAGATGTTCGTCAACATCGCGGCCGGCGGCGCCAAGGACATGCTCGCCACGGTGCAGTATCACCTCGCCCAAAACGAGAAGCTTATCGAGGTTTTCGGGCGGTTCAAGGCCAAGGACGCCAAATGGGCGCAGGACCGATGCGACATCATCGGGAAGCCCGCCGGCACGACCCCGAGTCTCCATGCGGTCGGGCTGGGGGGGCGGTACATCGGGAAGCGGCCGCACTATATCCGATGCGATGACCTGGAGGATTCCCTGAGCACAGCGACCCGCGTCCAGCGCGACAAGACGTGGCGCGTGTTCGGCCAGACCCTGCTCTCGCGTCGGGAGGCCACCAGTGTGCTCTGGTATGTGACCACCACATGGAGGGAGAACGACCTCGCGCATCGGCTCGAGGCCGAGATGAAGTGGCCGGTCAAGCGGTTCGACGCCTTCCCGCAGGGCATGGACGGTCCCTCGCTCTATGAGGAGAAGTGGCCGCGGGCGGCACTGCTCCGCCTGTACGAGGAGAGCCCGCGAACCTTTCGCATCCAGCGCATGAACATGGCCAAGGACGCCGAGGGCGAGGCGTTCAACATGGATTGGCTGCTCGCCCCCGAGCTTTGGTTGGACTCGGTGCCCGCAGATATCCCCACCCTGCAATCGTTCGACCCCGCGATGAGCGCGAAGGACCGCAGGGGCCAGTCGCTGAACGCCGCGGTCCTGCTCGGCGGGCCGAGGATCGACGGGACAATCGTGCTGATGGCTATCCACGCGGTCAGATCCGAGCGGCCATTCGAGGTCCGCCGGGATATCACGCGCGCGTGGAACCCGGGCCGGAGTGTCAGCGAGGAGATAGGGATGTTCGGACCGGTCATGCGCAGGAGCGCGGACGGCGTTCATGAGGGACCGAAGGTCATGAAGATTCAGCACCAAGCCCACGACAAGCTCACCCGCATCCAGGCCCTAGAGGACGAGTTCCGCCACGAGCCCGACCACAACGTCCATTCGAGGCTGCGTTACCTCAAGAGCATCCGCGGTGATGACGAGCGGATCGAGGGCTGGCGGGAGCGCCGCAAGATGTGGAACCTGTTCCTCGACGAATACGGGTCGTTCCCCGGGGGCGACCACCTAGATATCCTCGACGCGCTGAACAACGGCATCAGGAAGCTACTGACAAGGCCCGTCCAGAAACCGCGGGGCGTCCGGATCGGCGGCGGCCGATAGACCGAAGGTTCTTTCACGGCCTCGCCCATCGGGGAACGTGGCAAAGCGGCGCGCGATCAACGTCCGCCGGGTGGCAGTGAACGACGGCATCCCGCGACACGAATCCGAGAGCACCACGGAATCGGCCAATCGCCGGACGAGCGTCAACCTGTTCAAGAAGAAGGTCACGGACAAGGACTCGCATGAGGCATTCCTGCGGAACGCGCTCTACAGCCGGGTCGGGAAGAAGCTCAGCCAGGAGATGTTCGACAAGTGGTTCAAGATCACCGAGCCCGAGAGCGCCGCCGCGAAGATCGAGGCGCTGAACGACCGATACCAGCTCAAGAATCGCATGACGACGGGCCGGCTCTATTGCTTCCTCTACGGCTACGGCGTGATGCTGATGGATTTCGCCAACGACCCGCAGACCTTCCGGCCGCCGCGGCCGGGGGCCCCGCTTCTCAAGCTCCGGGTCAAGTCGTCGATGTCGGCGCTGAACCGCCCCAAGATATTCCTAGGCACCGACCCGCGGAAGCCGGAGTATGGCGAGATTTCGAAGTACGAGTTCAACTTCCAGGTCGAGGGCCAGAACCGGCAGGCGACGTTCCACGCGGGCCGGACGATGCACATGGCCCCGAACACGATCAACGACGACCCGTTCGGCATCCCCGATGGGCAAGCGATCTATGACGAGTGCGGCTCGCACAAGACGCTGATGTGGGCCTGTTCCGAGATAATCGCCAAGAACGCCCGGGCCTACGGATTCCTCATGGCCCCGGCCGACGCGGGCGATGAGGAGATCGATGCCGTGGTCGACAAGCTCCTTGATGTCAGGCAGGGCGAGACGGTTGTGCTCCCCTCGGGATGGACGCACGAGGAGAAAGGCGGCCCCGGGATGACGCTCGACCCGACGCGGTTCACCGCGCCACTCCAGGACACGATCGGCGCGGGCGCGGGCATCCCGTCGCAGATACTCATGGGGACCGCAGCCGGCGCCATCACCGGCAGCGAACTCAATCTGGTGGAGTGGTTCTCGTTCATCGCGGCTGAGCAGGCCGACTACTGGACGCCCTGGCTCAAGGAGTTCTATGGCAAGCTCGCCGCGCTCGGAATCCTCGATGGCGTAGATGCCGAGGCGCTCAAGATAAAGTGGAACCCCTCCTTCGAACTCACCGAGGCCCAGCAGGCCGACGTCTGGACGAAGGAGGCGGACGCCGTGGCGCGCTGGCAGCAGGCGGGATACGAGGTCGAGGTCGATGGCGAGACGGGGAGCATCATCCGGGTGGTCGCTCCGACGGCCGAACAGCGGGCCGCGCGCCTCGCAGCGCGAGCGGTCGCTCCGGTCGGCCCGGCACCGGGCGACATCACCCGCGGCCTCAACCTGCCGGCACCGCCCGGGTCGCGGGCGGCCGGGGCGGGCATCCCGGAGCAGCTCGCACAGCGGCAGGAGGGAGGACGATGATTCGCCGCTCCCTGAGGCCACCATGTCGGGCCAATTAAGTCCCTGGCGGAACGGCCACTGCGACGGTTGCGGGACCCACAGGACATACCGGACGATCTTGCACCGGAGCGTTTGCGCCGAGCCCCGCGGGCGCGGGGAGCCGTGGTTCGGGATGATGCGCCGGCAGAAGAACGGCCACCGCCGCGGGTGCGGGTCGGCGTGGTGCCTGGTCTGCATGCTGCCGTGGCAGGGGAGCCCGCTGGCCCCATCGGGCGAACACCTCAAGGCGCTCGACCGGCACATCGCGTGCTTCCGCATCTTCGTCGAACACCCGCTCCACGCCGTGGCCCGGAGGACATGATGGCCGCCCGACTGCTCCGGCTTCCGGCCCGGAACCAGGAGGAGGTGCCCCTGCTCGAGTTCGAATGGGAGCTCCCACTGTTCAAGTTCCGGCAGGAGCATTGGCAGGTCGTGGTCGACTTGGCGAACGATAGGCTGGCCACGATCGAGGACGACCTCCGCGCCTTCACGCCGGTCGACACGGGCGCATTGCTCGATTCGCTGGCGGTGAAGTTCGCCAGCGTGTTCGATGCGAGCATCGGTGCGGTCTACGCCGAGGTCGAACGCCGGCATGGCTGGTACGTTAATTTCGGTTGGAGCCGGGCCGATGGAGCGTCGTTCCCCGGCTACCGCTGGTTCGATCGGATCGTGCTGGCCCACCTGCAACGCCTCGATCTGGATCTCGATGTTCTCTCCATTCGGCTGACGTGATTCCGTGGCGGTCCGCGGGCGAAAGGATTGCCGGTGGTGCGGTTGGAGCGGCGACGTTTGGCCGCGAGCGGCGACCTGCCGACGGTGCGGCCATCCATCGCTTGACAAACCCATTCGATACAAGGGCCGGCTGCCGCCGCGGCCGCCGTTGCGCGACCCGGTTACAGGCCGCTAGCCCCAATCCCTGACGGGCGCGGCACAAACTTCATCATCCTGTAACGCTGTCTGATGACAAGCGGGAGTTTCCCCGTTCGCACCTACCCTTCGCCGCCCCGGAACGCCGGGGCGGGCCTTTAACTTCTGACGCCCATGATGTTCGATGCGCCTGACGGAGACATCCGAAACCGACATCGAAAGGTTCATCGCGGAGGCGGGGTATAACGCCGCCGGGACTTCCATGCCGCTCAAGATCGGCGACAAGACGTACCGCGACTTCGGCACCGCGGTCGAGGCCGTGATGCGACGCTTCAAATGGAAGCGCCCTCGCGCCCAGGCCTACGTCGCCGCCATCGAGAGGCGGCAGAAGGGCGCGCACAATGCCGCGGCCAATCTCCCGGCACGGTCGGCCGTCCGCGCCCGATCGCGCAACACCGCCCACGAACACGGCGGAACGCTCGCAACTCAGGGGGGCGCTAGGCGATGGAGAGAGGAGGGCGACTGGTTCATCGTACCCGCCCGAATCACCGGGGCCGGCGTGATGAACGGGGCGCACAAACCGCCCGAAGAGATCGTCCGGCTATTCGACACGATGCCCGACGAGGTTCCGTCGACGATGCTCCACCCCGATCGCGACGACTTGGTGCCGCGGCCCGAGGAGGTTATCGGGAAGGCACGCAAGAAAGACCTCGTGTTCGACGATCTGCGGCCACTCATCGAAGTCGAGCGATGGCTCGACAAGCGCACCGCCGGTGGGCGCGCGGTTGCGGAGGCCAACAAGCGCGGCGAGTGGCTGGACAACTCGATCGCGTACGAGTTCGACCTCGTGCCGGAAAGCGGCGAGTGGGACGGACGGCCCTACGACCGGGTCGAAGCAAACATTAAAGTCCTGCACGACGCTGTTTTGCCCACTGGCACGGGCGCGTGCTCACAGGATCAGAGGTGTGGAACCTTGACGGCCAACAGCGCGGACGATGACGAATCCTCGTCAGAGAACCAGGACCGCGATGCCGTCGTGAAGAAGGCCGCCGCGGAAGCCGCGAAGGCCGCCGCAGAAGCCGCAACTCAGCAAGTCTCCCGGAACGCCTCGGACGCCGCGGCGCGCGAGAAGGCCGTGAACGATGCGGTGCAGGCCGCGCTCAAGGGCGCGGACATGGCGAAGCTGCTCGCCGTCGGGAATGAGTGCGCGACCAAGGCGAAGAACGCGATGGAGGAGCTGGAGAAGTTCAAGACGCTCGAGAAGGAGCGGGACGCCAAGGAGTCCGCGACACTCGACCAGGCGCTCAAGGCGGTCAGCAAGAACCAGATCGGCGATGCCGACCTGAAGGCGATGAACCTGGAAGCGAAGCGCCTGCTCGCCAAGACGCTCGGCGCGAACGCCGAGGAGACCGTGACCAAGCTGAACGAGGTCTACGACAAGCTTCTCAAGGCCAAGAACAAGGCCCTCACCGACGACGAGCTGAAGGCGATGACCATCCGCGAGAAGGAGCTCGTGCTCAAGGCGGTCGGCGTGAACACCGCCGAGGCGATGTCCTCGCTGCCGGTGGGCGGGGTGCTGCCGGGCAAGTCGGGCAACCAAGGCGCAGGCCGCGATCGGGAGTCCAAGTTCAGCATGGCCGAGCTACACGGCAAGAAGCCGGGCAGCGCGTCCGGCCAGAAGAAGGAGAAGGCCGAGAGCGAGGCCTAGACGCGGAGCGATAGGAAGATCACGGTCAGGAACAGACGGGAAGGGATGCTGGGATGCCGACAAACGTCGTGGACGGGCTCGCGGGGAAGGTCGTGCTAAACGACGGTATCCACGTGATACGCCTGAGCTGCGTGGCTGGTGGTCCAATCGCCGCCGGAGACGCCGTGAAATATTCCGGCGCCGACACCGTCATCCGATGCGCTGCCCAGTCGGACGACGTCGTGGGCTACGCCGAACGCAGGCGCGAGAACGGCGGCGCGGCGCTCGATGCGTTCACTTTCGCCAATGGAGAAGCCGTCTCGGTAGTCAGCCTCGGATCGGCTTGCCTGATGATGGTCAACGCCGGCGCCACGGTCGTGCGCGGGATGGTCGCTATCCTGCACACCACGCCGCATCTCGTGGACGACAGCGCGGTATCGCCCGCGCTAGCCGTGCGAACCGCGGGCGTGTTCGCGGCGAGCCGGACGGGCGCGGGCGTCGTGCCGGTCAACCTGGCCGGACACGCCTAAGGGAAACGGACGGAGGATCACAGTCATCAACGGACGACGGGAAGGGATGCAGCGATGGCAGAACTGACGGACGAGCAGATCGAGCTGGTCGAGACGAAGGTCTTCAACACGCTGCGCCACCGCCTCGTGACCCCGACGATCTTCTCGACGCTCGGCGTCGGTCCGGGCGTCAAGAAATACACCTGGAACGACGAGTCCGAGATGGGAGCCGCGTCCATGGTCAGCGAGGGCGCCGCATTCCCGATCGGCTCGACCGAGCTCACCCCGGAGAGCATCGATCTCTGGACCGGCGGCAAAGCGTTCCGGACGACCTACCAGAGCCTGTGGGCATCTATGCGGAACGGGATTCCCCTCGATGACAGGTGGGCTGCGCAGGCGGCCCGCCGGCTCGCGGAGCTCATCGACGACACCATCCTGCTCGGCAACACGACCTTCGGCATCGACGGCCTCGAGAACGTGGCCGGCTCGAACACCGTGGCGGCAGCGGCTACTTGGGACGCGGGCGGCGCCGAGCCCTACAACGATGTGAACGACGCGATCGTGGAGCTGGAGGAGGACGACGTGGACACGTCGGATCTCGTGCTCATCGCTCCGCGGAACTTCGCCGGGCACCTGCGCCGGAGGACCGCACAGCAAGAGGTCATCATCCGCGCGCAGATCGGCGACATCATCGGCGGCGAGGACAATATCTTCACCTCCTCGCGCATCACCCAGACCCAAGCCCTCCTCGTGGCGCGCAGCGAGGAGAACATGCGGATCATCGAATCGGTCGCTCCCCGGACGACCGGGCCGATCGACGAACCCCAGACTAAGTCGTTCTACTGGGATGTATATGCCATCCTCGGCTTCGCCATCTACCAGCCGACCGGCATCTGCAAGATCACCGGCGTGGGCGTCTAAGCCTGCCACGCCCCGGAACGGGTGCCTGCGCCGCGGGCCGGCCTCGACCTCCCGGCCCGAAACGCTTAATTCCGGCGGAGGCCTTCGGGGGAACATGACGGGCGAGGCGGCGAAGGACGAGCGGTACATCTGGATGGGGAACGGCAGACTGGCGCTCAAGGGCGAGGAAGGCGTTGCGCGGCTGGAGCCCGGCGAACCGATCGCGCTCACCCCGTCGCAGGCGAAGCGCGGCGAGGGACTGATGAAGGAGGGCAAGCTCATCAGCGAGACCGCATGGAGGGCGATGCAGCGTAGAGAGAAGCTCGCGGAACGCAAGGCGTCCGAGGAGCGCGCGCCCGGCATGAGGAAGCCCAGCGAACTCAAGGACGAGCCGCGCAAGCCCGGACCCGAGGAGAAGAAACTGTTCGAGAGCCCGAAAGGCAAGGCCGCAATCACCTCCGTGGAGACTGTTGAGTTGCGGACGCCATCGCCGGCCGCGGGCAAGGGAACGAAGCCGCGCGCATCGACCGAGAAGGATTCGGCCAGCGAGTGAAGCGAAGGTTGAAAGCCCCTCGCTTCCATCGGGGGGCAGGGATGCAACGTGCCGGTGATCAAAGAAAGCTTGGCCGTCGCCGTGGTCGCAGCCGAAACCGATCTCATCGACCATGTGAAGGTCAAGGAGCTTCCGCTGGGCGGGTTCTTCAAGGTGAAGAACACCGGCGCGGAGCCGCTCACGCATAGGGTTTACCACTCGCATGGCGGGCTGAACGAAGTCAAGCCTAGCACCCCGACGCTCGATACGAACCAGACTGAGGTCGACACGCAGATCGTGAACGCGGGCGACACCTACACGTTCCAGCTCGGCACTGACGACCACTACGATTTCCTCAAGAGCACCGTCCAGCGCATCGGGGCCGACTCGACGGCGAACGGCTGGCTCGACAAACCCGGCAACAAGGGAGCCTGAACATGGCCGACTTCGTGAAGGACATCAGTTCCGCCGCGAAGCAGCGCACCCGGATAGAAGCGCAGATCGAGATCGTCGGCGGGAAGTACCTCTTCAACGGCGGCGAGGGCGACGCGGCGAACTGGGTCGATGGCGGCGGTGCCGCATTGGTCCTTATCACCAACGACGCCACAGTGCGCCAGGAAGGCGAAGCCAGTCTCAGGTTCGTGAACACGGACGCCGACAGTTTAAAGGGCGTCGCGCGCCGGAACTTCACGCGCGACGACTGGAAGAAATACCGCTTCCTCCAATTTTGGTGGAGACGGATAAGCGCCGCCGGGACGCAGACCGTGCGCATCACCGACGGCGCGGGCGCGTTCATCGATTTCAACATTCCGGCGCTAGCCATCAACACCTGGAAGGTCGTGGAAATCGACATGCAGGGCACGCCCGACGCGAGCAGCGGGACGCTCGACCTAGACAACATCACCCGGCTGGAGTTCCGCTCGCTCGCGAGCGGCCAGACCTACTACGTCGACGCGCTCATCGTCTCGCCGGAGTTCGGCCTCGGCCGCGCGCTCGCCGCGATCGGGTTCAACAACGCCGACAACGGCTATTCGACCGACCAAGTCGTGGCGAACCGCGACGGCTCGCTATTCGAGCGCGCGGAAGCGCTGCAGAGCGCGGTGGACAGCGCGGCCGCCGCGGGCGTCACTGACCACAGCCGCATCGAGTCTTCGTTGGAGTCCGGCTCCTACGGCCTGAGCGTCCTCGACAGCGAGGTCGACAGCGCCGCGCAGCAGGGCAGCGTGGCCGCGTCGCGGGTGCAGTCCAGCCTGGAGAATGGCGGGTTCGGACTGAGCGCGCTGGAGAGCGAACTCCAAAGCACGATCGACGACTCGCGCGCCTACTCGCAGCTCCTCAGCGCCGTGGACCAGAACGAGGCCTATATCTCGCGCGTCGCCTCAACCGTCGAGGCGTCCGGGTTCGGCAACTCCGTCGTCGAATCGGAACTGGAGAGCGCCGCGCAGAACTTGTCCACCATCCGGAGCACGATCGAGTCGAGCTCCTTCGGCCAATCGGTGGTCGAGTCTGAGCTTGAGAGCGCGGTCAAGGTGCTGGACGAAGGGCGCACGACCAAGTTCATCAGCGAAGTCAACGCGACTCCGGTGGCCACGCCGTCGAACGTCTGGACCGCGGTCAAAACCGGCGGGTTCAGCGACCCCTACGACATCAGGCGCATCCGCATGGACATCCAGAGCTTCGTGGGCAGCGAACCGGCTACGGTCCAATATCGCATCAAGATCGGCACGACGATCGTTTACCCGTACACCGGCGCCGAGACGTTCACCGACCAGGTCGAAGCCACGCTTGAGGATCACGGCGTGCATGCCGAGTCCGGCAAATCCTACATCATTGAGGTCAGGCCGACCGATGCGGCCGGCATATCAATCGTCCTCGACTGGGTCAAGATTCAGCAGAAGGTCGCGGGCATCGCCTGAGGTGGGCCATGAGGGTGGTTCACCACTCGACGTTGGTCGAGGCGGGCAGTGGGATGATGATGCAGGTCATCGACCAGGTGCGCGCCGAACGCCGCGCCGGGCTCGATTCCGGCGTGGTCTGCACCGACCCGAAGAACGAAGCCGGCGGCGCGAAGGTGGCAGATGTCACGTTCCAAGGCTGGAAGTGGATGCTGGAGAATCCCGAGGAGACGGTCCACGTCATCCACTCGCACCCGCCCCGGCTGCTCTCCACGCTTAAGCATCGGGTCGTATTCCTGCACGGCACGCCGGAGCACTGCGCCATACGGCAGATGTGGCCGCAGAACCAGGGCATCCCGTTCACCACGAGCGTGAACCTCATCCAGCTTTGTGAGGCGGCCGTGACGCTCATCCCCCGGCACAAGCAGTTCTGGGAGTTATTCGATGCGGGCGCGGGCAAAGTCCACGCGGTCCACGGCGGGGTCGATATCGCCGATCGCTTCCGGCCGGTCTGGGCGTTCCCCGAGGAGGAGCAGAAGGCCACCTTCGAAGCCGCGCCGGGCGATGTCCAGCCCAAGCTATTCTTCGCGTTCAGCGCCCGCCCGGCGGTGCTCGTGGCCGAGAGCTACTACGAGATCAAGATGCCGCTGGCGGCCGCGCTCTCGGTGCGCTACGTCGTGAAGAAGCACCCGCTCGCGCGGCTGGAGTTCTTCAACGTCAAGAACCATGGCGGCATCACGGACTTCTGGACGCGGGTCGCCATGCCCAAAAGCCTGCTCGACGCCTACGTCGACGCCTTCGCAGGCCGGGTTCCGAACATCGAACGCTACTACCGCGGCGCGCACGTCTACCTCGCCATGACGCTCGGCGGGGACATGAGCCGCGGCGGGGCCGAGGCGATGGCTTGCGGCACCCCGACGATCAGCCTGTCCTCGGGCAAGTGGTCCTACGACGGTGGCAACTGGACCGCCGAGAACAATCCCGAAGATATCGCCGAGAAGATCGCCCAGATATGGGAGGACATCCAGGATGACGAGATGGCGGTACGCAAGCGCGCCCGCGCGATCGCGGAGGAGCACTTCGACATCGACCGCACGGTGCGCGAACTCAAGCCCGTCTATGAACGCGCGCTCGGGGAGGGATGATGCCGCCCTCCCACCGCCTTGCACAGTCCATGTTCGACCCGGCCTTCAAGACGATCTCAGGCGACCCCGACGGCGCGACGCTCGGCCTGCGGCCGTTCCCGACGTACGAAGTCAGGGGGAAACCGGGGTTCGTTGCGCTCGAGACGCGGTCCGCGCAGGTGTTCGTGGACGATCTCCACCCGCATAGCGGCCGGGAGTTCAGGGTCGGCATCACGCTTCCGGGCGCGGAGGGCGAGTGGACGATGGTCGCGGATTCCGTGGAGGCCTGCATCCTCCAGACCAACACGACGAAGAAGCTCAAGTTCGACTTCAAGATTACCAAGCCCTGGCGGCTCGGCATGGGACTCACGCTGACGGCGAAACCGCCGGCCGCCAATTACGAGCTCGTTTATGCGGCCGACGTGGATGTCGGGCCGATCGTGAATGCCGCGGGCGAGCTGGAGTTCAGGCAGGCGGGCAAAGCGTTTCTCACTCTAGGGACCTGGGAGGGGCTGGACGCGGTGGGCCAGACTTTCAGGGCGACCTGGCGCGTGACGTCCGGACAAGTCTTCATTGATTTTAACCAGCAGGACTACGATAGTGCGACCTATCCGGTGGTGCTGGACTGATGTCGACCATCGTGGACAACAACGGCCAAGGCGGACAGTGGCTCAACGGCGACGGGAGCCACATCGCGCGAGACCAGCACGGGCATGTGTTCGTGGTATGGGCCGAGCATGACGGCAGCGTGAACCGGACTTTCATCTACAGCGACGTGGACAATACCAAGCGGCTCCTCTACGGCAGCACGACCGAGAGTCTGACGGCACTCGCGACTACGGAGGCGGTGCGCAACCCGAACATCGTGCGGATCGGGACGAAGCTGTTGGTGGCGGGATTGCGGGTCGGGCCGGTGGGCATCGTATCCACAATCTGCATCGACCCAGACGCTTACGCGACCGCGAGCAACTGGAAACGGACTGACGAAACGACACAGGGCAGCACGACCGTCAGCACGGCGACGAACCGGGGCATGGTGGCGATAGCGAAGGATTCGCTGGACAACGTGTACGTCGCCGCTTGCACGGACTTCCCGGTGGCGAGCACGTTCAAGCCGCGGGTCTGGAAGCGCACCGCCTCGACCAAGACGTGGAGCGCCGGGTCGAACGCGGCGTCTGTGGACACCAACCGAATCGACATCATCGTGGACAGTTCCACCGAGAACCTGCATCTTGTGACGGCGACGAGCGCAGATTTCAGTCGGGTATCGTACTACAAGTCCACCAACGTGCGCGACGAGACGGCGTGGGACGCGGCCACGATCGTATTGGACGACAGCGGCACGACCAACATGTGCATCCAGGAAGAGGCCGACGGGAAGTTCGTCGTGACGGGGAAGGCCAGCGGGAGCGCGGGTTTCTGGAACTATTTCAACGGCACGACGTGGACACAGGGCACGGGCGCGGGCTCCGGCACCCAGACCGGCTTCGCCGGGATACTCGATACCTTGGAGGGCGTCGAGGCCAAGCTGGTGCGCGACGGGGCGAAGAACGTCTACATCGTGCACGGGAGCGGAGCTGTCGCCCAGGACTTCTATCTTGCGCTCAAGTTCACCGGAACAACCTGGGCTACTCATGCCACTTTCGTGGTGGGTACGAACGACACGCGCGACAACCCGCGGGGCGAGAAGTACCCGCCGACCGACGCCATTTTGGCCTACGTTCTCTACATCGACGAGCAGGGCGGCGCGGCCGACGAACTCGTCCTGGATTCGTTCTCGGTGTCGGCAGCCCCGATACCCGACACGGGAACAGGTTCATTCGGCCTTAAGTTCCGGGCATTAGCGGATGACTGAGGCGGGAACATGGCGGCCGACAGCATCGTGAGCGATCTGGTGATGGTTGCGATCGCGCTCGGCCTCGGCATCGGCTCGGGCGTCGTGGGGCATTCCTACGGAAAGCGCCGCAACGGAAACGGCAAGTCGGTCGCGTTGGCGCTCAAAACGCACGAGAAGCAAGACGAGGTAGAGTTCGAGAAGATTCGCAGCAGGCTCTTGGAGGGGGACGGCCTGTTCCGCACAGTGAGGGGCGACCAGGGCGTGGTGGCGGCTCTCCTGGTGGATGGCGATTCGGAGAGGCAAGCCAAGCTCAAGTTCGCCCGGCCCGACTTCTACCGGGAGTGCGTGGCGCCGCGGCTGCGGGACTTCCGTCTAGAGAAGCAACACCGTGGGCGGAACCGATAGGTTCTTAGGCCAGCCCGGCGGTCGGGGTTCATGGCAGACCCGGTGCTAGGGCTCGAACTGGTGTTCATCCAGGCCATCATCGGGGGCGGTATCTGGGGAATCCCCGGCGTCCTGCACGCGAAGTACATGCGGAAGGAGCGCATCAGGGTCGCCAAGCTGGCCGTGACGTTCGCCACCGCGATCGCCGTGGTCCTTGTCAGTCATTTCGGCGGGCTGCCCATCCCCCAGGCCGCGTACTGGGTCGAGGCCCTCGGCTTCTCGGCGCTTGTCGGGAAGTGGTGGGGCGAGCTCGAAGCCAAGCTCGGGACCAAGGCGCCCGAGATCACGCCGCCCGCGCCGCCGGGGTGAGGCTCACGGGCCAGGGGAAGCGCAGGCGTCTCCGCGAGGCGCAGGCGGGCCGCAGGATTGACCGCCGCGCGAACGGCGGCCGCGGCGCGGACCAAAGGGTGGATTGGCGCCGGGCATCTGCGGAGCCCGGCGCAACGGCCATGAGTCTGGGCATCCTTCCGCTGGCCAAGAAGCCCGGCGACCCGATTCGGATCGGCTGACCCGACAGCTTCAAACGCCCGCGCCGCCATCGGGTGCCGTGGCCTTCATCGAATACGGGGACGAGGCCGACATCCGCCGGCTGGCGAAAGTCGTGGTCCCCCACCACACATGGTTCGGGAGCGACCCGGGATGGGAGACAGAGGGCAGCGCCGTCTATTACCTGCAGTTCAACCCCGAGACCGTCCAAGAGCTTCGCCGACTTGTCGGGACGACCGAGACGGTGCTGACGTCGCCCGCGGATTACACGTTCTACCGGCCCAATAAGATCGTGTTCGTGGCGGCACCGGCCGCGACGACGAGGTTCACCGCCACATTCAGGACCCAGGCCGACGCGGACATGGTCACGGATGCGAACCGGAAAGCCAGCGCCTGGGTCAACGGGAAACTGGGCAACCGATACGCGGTGCCGTTCGCTCTCGATGGCAACAGCGAGTATCCACCGCTCATCGTGGAGGCCGCGAACAACTACGCCGCCCACCTACTGCGGAATCGGGTCGGCGTGGAGCGCGAACAGGGCATGGACCAAAGCCCACCCGACGAGCAGTCTGACCCGGTGGATCGTCTCCGCAGGCGGGCCGAGATAATCATCAAGGACCTCCTCACGAGGACGCCGCTCGCCGACAGCGAGGGCGACATCGTGGCGGCGGCTGATGGGCCGTTCACCCCGCAGCGCGCCGACAATCCGACGTCCGACCTCTATTTGCAATACCCGCGTGACGAGGACAGCGAGGACGGGAAGTGAAGCATGGCCGAGCCGACCTTTACGGCTACCGTGGACACCCGGCGCCTGCAACTCAAGATCGGCCGGTTGCGCGTCTCCGTGAGAGGCGCATCGGAGGCCGTGCTCGACGAGCTCGCCGGCGAGGGCGCCAGTCGGTGGCAGATATTCGCCAGCGAGACGGTGCGCTCGGGGCGATACTTCCAGGCCATCAGAGTGCAGCGATCGGGCCAGGGCTTCCGGCAAGTCGGGCCGGGTGATCTGCGTAGCCCCGAAGGCGCGCCGTATCCGGTGTTCCTCGAGTTCGGGACGCCACCGCATCCGATCGCCGCGCGCCGCGCGAAGGTGCTGGTGTTTTTCTGGGCGGGCGGACCGGCCGGGCCGGGCATCTATCGATTGAAACATGTGCAGCATCCCGGGACTAGACCATACCGGCACGCCCAGCGGACCGCGGCGTTCCTTAGGTCGATTAAGAAGGAACTGATGCGCCGCGGAGTCAACACCGCGATCGAGCAGCGCGTCGCGGCAATCGGCGCGGGTGAGGGTCTATGACGCACTCGGCGCTCGACGACACGATGGAGACGCAGATCGCGGGCCGCATCAGAACCTACATGGAAAAGACCAAGCTCTATTCCGGGTGGCAGGCGATACCGTGGCACTTCGAGCCACAGCCGAACGACACGGAGCCCAACGACCCGGTCTACATCGCGTGGAAGCTGAACGACTGGACGTACGACGACGAGGAGCTGAAGGCCCACTGGATCACGGCGGAGTTCTCCTGCAAGATCGGCGCGCAGGTCACGGGCAAGCAGGACACGGCGAAGCGCCTCGTGCTGCTCAAAGACCAGCTCAAGAAGGCGCTCCAGGCGAACCCGCACCTGGCACTCACGGACGAGGACGCCCTCGCGCGCAGCGGGGAACCGTTCGTCATCAGGGCCTGGGTGGTCAGGATGCCGGGCGGAGTGAAGTTCATCGGCGGCGGGCGGGCGCTGCTCGACATCATCGTGCGGGTGCGCTGGATCGAGCAGCTCGAGGCGGGCCTCCCGGACCTCGCCTGGGACGTGGAATATGGCTAGCCTCCTGCCGCAGGACGACGGATGGACCAGGATCGCCACCGGCAGCCCATCGACGGAGGCGATAGATGCCGGGGAGCTTCACGTTGTCACGGCCGCGCCCGTCCATATCCAGTATTCGAAGGCCCTCAGGCGCCCCAATGTGAAATGGGGGACGTACTACGGCGAAGTGCGGGTGGCCGACCCGGGCCTGGACGGGGTGGCATTCAGGTTCGGGTTCGGTTTCGCCCTCTTGGAGTTCCAGAAGGTGGCTGGCGTCCGCAAGGTCACGCTCGGCGCCCAGGAACACGTCATCGATTGGCGGAACCTGCACGAGTACCGGGTCATCATCAGGCCCGGACCGGACGACGGCGTCCGCGGCGCGCTCCATGTCGACGAGGACGACAGCCCCGTCTTCACGGGGGCCGATTCGGGCTTTTCAAGCATCGGGAGCGAGGCTCTGATGCAGAACACCAACAGCATCCCGGCGGGCTTCTCGACGGAGTTCCGCGTAACCGCGACGAGGTTCGCCTCCCGGATCGCGGCGCTTCCGAGCGTGCTTCCGCCTTGAGGCAAGTCAGACTTCAAGTAGTCAGGGCGATATGGAGGGGCCGAGATGGCGGACGAGGGCATCCCGAGAAGTGCGTTCGAGTCCGACGGTTGGTGGGGATACGAGATCGGCGGCACCGGCGCGGGCCGCCGGCATTTCGGCCGCATCCCCGGGACGGTCGCAGCCGGCGACCTGACGGTGAGCGGGGAGATTTCGGCGCTCCGCAGGTTCGGCCGCGAGACGAGCATCACCATCGACCCGCAGCTGCTCCGGTACTCGCACCGCGGGCTGAGGAGCCGGGCGCTCGTGTCGCGCCGGTTGCAGGGTTACGATCTCAACGGGACCATCGAATACTTCCCCGCGAACGTCAGCGGCGGAAGCCACGTCATGGACGCGCTGACCCGGGTGCTCGGGTCGAGTCTGGTGGTAGTGGACGACGAGGGCGCGACCGACAACCCCTGGTTCACGGGCTACCGGCCGAGGCTCCGCGCGCACGTCCCGAGCTGGTTCGCGGAGACGGAGGTCAACCTCTACGGGCAGACGGCCGTGGAGAACCTGCTGCTGCTGGCGGGCTGCAAGACGAACGAGCTGCGGATCGAAGTATCGCCGCCCGAGGGGATGAAGAACACCGAGCGGTTCATGGCCCAGGACGCGACGTTCCTGTTCGACTCGTCCTCGAAGCGGTACTCGGCCACGGCGGACGAGACGCCGTTCAGCGCGACCAACTACTTCGCCAACACGGTCGGCAACTTCACGCCGAACCAGTATGGCGGGGGCGACGTGACGAGCGAGATCATCATGCTCGCCAACCCAGGTCTGCTCTCAGGGCTCCTCCAGCCCTACAACTTCGACGAATGCGGCGTCCTCTACACTCTCACCACGCAGGGCGCGACCTACGCGGACAAGGCGTCGATCGACGCGGGCACCGAGCCGCTCAACCTGCGCAAGTGGACGTTCGAGGTTTCGAACGACCTGGACCGCAAGCGCACCCCGAACAGCAAGGGCCGGTCCTATGCGCAGGACATCCTGGAAGGCGCACAAGGCATCTCGGTGGACTTGGAGTTCGACATGCTCAACGACAAAGTGTGGCGCCGGGACGCCTTCAAGCGCGATCGGCTGGTGAACATGCGGCTCGACCTGGGCGACTCGGGGGAGGCGCTCTACTTGCGGAACGGCGTCATCCAAGACCCATCCGGCCCGTTCCAGGAGGGCCGCGTGAATCTCCAGAAAGTCAAGGTCGAGTTCACCGACCCGAACAGGAGCCGGGACCATGTCACGGTGGAGACGATCTGAGACGAGGGAGGTCGTCCTCCGCTCCGGGCGATACGTTGTCCGCGGGGTGAGCCACGGGGAGAAGAACCGGCTCCTCGAGCCGGCGCTCGAACGGACGAGCGCCCTGCTCGGTGCCCCGGTATTGTCGATGACAGAACTCGACGAGATGGTCAACAGGCTCCGGCGCGAGCCCGGCCGGGAGGCCGACGTGTTCGCCATCGGTGCCGCAGTGGACGAGTTCCAGCGGGGGCTCGTGGCCGCGGCCGTGCGGCGGAGGCGCGTCGGGAGATACGGCCGGGCGAGGGTGCGGCCCGAGGACTTGCCCGAGGCGGACTACTGCGCGTTGGTGTTCGAGGCGCTGTTCGCGATGGGGGGCATCGACCCGGCGATGATTCGCAAGGTCCACGCGGACGCGAAGGCGGGCCGGGCAAACCCGATCGTCACGGATGTGGAAATCATGGAGCGGTTCGGGTGGACTCCCGAGCAGGTCGACGCGCTCGACGAGACGATGCACGCCACCGTGCGCATCGTGCTGGGGGCGCAGAACGAGGCGGTCAACGAAGCGATTGAGCAGGCCAGGCGGGAGGCCGAGCGGGCCGCCAACCGGGCGGGGGGCTGAGACGGGTGGCCTTCGGCGGGAATGATGTCGACGTCAAGATCGGCGTGAACGACACCGAGTTCCAGGCCGGGATGACCCGGATGGACGCGCGCACGGCGCGTAGCGCGCAATCGGCGCTCGCGCTCCAGCGGGCCTATGTCCAAGTCGCGAACGCCGTCGTTAGCATGGTCGGCTCGTTCGCGTCGATGCAGATCTCGCAGAAGATCGCCGAGGCGCAGAACATCAAGGACGAGGGGCAACGGAAGCGCGTAATCGCCGACCTCCAGAAACAGCAAGCGCTCATCCAGGCGTTGAACGTCGTGCACCAAGCGCTGAACGCGACCATCGGCGTCGCCATCGCGCTCAGGCGCGCGGAGATCGCGACGTCGCGGGCCGGGGCCATCGCAGAAGGAACGAGGGCGGCGGCCGGGACCGCGGCCGCGGTCGCGACTACCGGAGGCGCCGCGGCGGCCTACCTGCCGGCGCTCGTCATCGGCGCGTTCACGGCCATCCTCGCCGCGGTGGCCTTCCTCCAGGAAGGCGGCATCACGACCCGGGCGGGGCTGGCGTTCCTCCACCCCCAAGAGGCGGTCATCCCACTGAACCGCGGATTGCCGGGCGGACTCGGCGGGGGCACGGTCATCATCAACATCAACGCCCCGGTAAGGCAGCCGGAGCTCGACCGGCTCAGCGACATAGCGCGTCGGGACTTCCTGGCGGTCGGCGGGAGGTTGCGCTGAATGGCGACCCCGAGCACCAAGTTCAGTATCCACCAGCTGATGTATTCGGATACGCTCGCTGGGAGCTACACAGAGATCACCGAGTTCGCCGAGTCCGCCGAGGCTCTCAAGGGCATCAACGAGATCGGAACGCTGGAGGCGGCGCTCGACAACAAGACCCGGGTCGACGCCTACTCCGGTGTCGGGCCGTTCAGCCCCGGGGGGACGCTGGAACTCAGCGACATGGGCATCGTGAAATGGTGGGTGGGCGAGGACGGCGGCCCGGCCTTCGCGGATACGAACTTGGCGTTCATCGGGCTCTACCGGAGCCCGCAGGCCGACAGCCTCCGGTGGGCCAACAAGTTCAAAATCGAAGTGTTCGACTTCACCTACCTCGCGAAGCAGGACCGACTGCCTTGCTACCTGACGGGGGGCAGATATGAAGGCGAATGGACGGTGCGCCAGATAATCGTCGGCCGCGACGGCGGGCTCATCGGGACGACCGGCGTAAGGACCGACGGGCTGCTGGCGCGCGTGGCCCGCGACGCGGATTTCCCGGTGCAGGCGAACGAGACCTGGCCGCTTGACGGGCTCGGGTTCGCGGGCGTCCCGGTGGCGGCCAACTTCGCGGTCATGGGGACGACGCTGACGAGCTGGCGCGCGGCGCGCGGGTCGACGCTGTTCCAGGCGTTGAGCGATCTGTGCGAGCTGATGGGCCTGACCTTCAAGCTCGGCTACAACAGCACGGGCGGGAAGATCAACGCGGTCATCCGGCCGCGCAAGACGGCCGCCGACACGCCCACGACCACGCTCGCGGAGAGCGAGGTGATGAGGAACGCGATAAAGCTGTCCAACGCGGACCGGCTGGACGCGGCGAAGGATGCGGTCGAGGTCGAGGGCGACCTCGGGTTCAATGTGTTCGCCTACGCCGGGGTGGATGACAACGCGGCCGGGCTCCCGCGGTGGAAGGTCCCCATCACCGACCGGAGCATCAAGTCTGACATTGTGGCGCAGCTCCGGGCCGACCAGGAGTTCACCCGGCTGACCGCGGACATCTACGAGGGCTCGTTCGAGGTCGACGCGATGCACCGGATAATCACGCCGCGGCGGTGGGCGATCGAGCCGAACGACGTCGTCCTGCTGAACGACAGCGAGAACGCCTACGTCGACGAGCCGATCGTGGTCGGGCGGGTCACCCTGTCGTTCGACCCGCTGGCGGCGGGTTCCCCGAGGCTGGGCGTGAGGATGGAAGCGGACCGCGGGGTCTTCAGGAACGCGATGGCTCAGGAGCGCGGGCGATATGAGCAGCAGCGCCAGATCGCCAGCCTCATCGACCAGGGCGAGCCGACGAGCACCTCGTGCCCGCTCAGGCCGAAGCTCGCGACGAAGAAGCTGACGGCCACCGGATACATCCGCAAGCAGGCCGACCCGCAGACCAGCACCAACAATTACGAGAACGCGGGCAGCCAGGTCGCGTCGTGGTGAGGGCATGGACTCGGGCTGGCGGGACAGGGATTTCAGGCACCGGGCCTACGCCGTGGATGCCTTCGAGCGCGACGTCGAGCACGATCGCGACGAACGCGTGATAGTTGAAACCTACCGCATCATCCCGAACCTGCGGATCGCGGTGAGGCGGGGCGGATTCTATGGCCCGACGATCGCCAGCCGGAGGGCGCACAACATCGTCACGAACCGCGGGAAGCTTTGGGACCGGATGCCGCTGGCCTGGAAGGGCCACGATACCGTACCCGAAGTCTCGCAGGCGATGAGCCAGGCCGGGCAGCTCGAGCGGCTGTCCGACATGTGGGCTTTGCCGGTGGCGCAGTCCTGCCTCGGTACGGGGACGGCCGCGGCGGTCCTCGGAGACACTGACCTCGCCGGCACGATCGTAGGATTCGAGAACAGCGGAGGCTCGGACCCCACGGTCGCGGGCAACTGGTATCAAGTGAGCGGGTACGTACACGATGATGCCTACTTCGGGAACACGCACATCTTCCACCGCGGCTACGGGCTGGACAAGATTGTCTCGACGACAAGCGGCAACACGGTGAAGCTCAAGGCGATCAAGCACTTCGCCGCGAACAGCGAAATGGCGCAGCCTGACAACACGGACGATATCAACAGCAACGACATCACGGAGGCGGGGCTGTTCGGCCCCATGAGGATAGGAGGCGCGTCGTCATTCCTGGACGGGACCGCGGGGGGAGCGACCGCCACTACGATTCGTTCGATGGTCGCGGCGCGAATGGGCATACTCACGGCCGCGAATCCCCCGGCGGCCTCGACCCTCGGGTTCGGCACCGGGGCTCCGTGGCGCGTATCGGCGGTCGCGACCTCGGGGGCGTTTTCTGGTGTTGCCTTTCCGGGCCAGTTCTTCATACATCTGAGAGAGGACCGAAGCGACACGGCGGTCGGCAAGGCTGATTACCGGATGACGCGGGACCTGCTCACCTGGCGCAACATGGACCTCACGGGCGCGCCCTGGACCGACAGCGATTCCAAGCGCCTGTTCATGGCGGCCTATATGATGCAGAATATAGCGCCGGACCAAGCGATCTCCGGCGATGGAGGATTCGGCCCGCTGTTCGCTCGGGCGACGTTCACGGCCATTCAGAAGACCCGGCTGGACTCGCTGACAGTTTATTGGGAAGTCCAGATAAAAGACGTCTCGGAGTGAACATGACGCTCGACCCCTACGCCGCCCGCAAGATCGACTTCGCCGCGCTCGCTGCGTCGAGTATCACCACGACGGACCCGCGCATTCCCACCCAAGACGAGAAGAACGCGCTCGCCGGGACGGCCGGTTCGCCGTCCGCGACCAACAAGTACGTGACCGACCAGGATACGCGGCTGGTTGCCGGGGCGACCACGATCTACGACGTCCTGCGGTTCACCGCGATACTGGTGTGATTTCATGGTCAGCAGCGTCTACATCAACCCGGCACCGGTCCTGCTCAAGGTCGCCGCGACGACGATCTTCACCGCGACGAAGGACACCGTTCTCACACTGCGCGTCCCCAACAACGACAGCAGCAACCGCAAGCTGAACCTCTGGAAGCACACGGCGGTCGCGGCCTCGGACGTCAAGCGCATGATAGGCAAGGACACCGAGATACCTCCGGGCTCCTGGCTCCAGATGACAATCTACTTGATTAGTGGGATGATTCTCTTCGCCACGGTGGACGTGGACGACAAGCTCACGGCGATCGTGGAAGGAATCGAGACGACTCCGTAGGTGAGGACATGGTTGACCAGCTTGTGGTGAGCGGCGCAGTGGGCGACATGAAGAAGTCGGTCTACGACACCGACAACAACGGCAGGGCGGACGAGGCCGAGCTCGCCCGCGGGCTCCGGGAGACGACCGGGCCGACTAGCCTTCCGATGGGAGCCGTCGCGGACGGGCAGGTCCTGAAGCGGGTCGGGGCTACGATCGTCGGCGCCGCCCTCGTCTCGAGCACGCTTGTCGCACAAGGGCCAACCACCGTGCTGAACGAGACCGAGACCGTCCTCACGACGACCACCCTGGTCGATGGGGAGGCGCTGGCGCTCCTCATCGCGGCGCGCGGGACCACGGCCGGGAGTATCATCATGGGCGAGACGAGCGCGCCGATCGGGGCAGGGTTGGCCCAATACAACATCCGAAAGACCGCCGTCGCCGGACAGCACGAAGTCCGGCTCAGGCACGATTTCGGCGTGTCTATAACGTTCGACTGGAAGCTCATCAAGGTGTCGTGAGGATATGAGCAACGGCGGGCTTAGGAAGTTCACCATCTCGTACTGCCGGACGTGCGTCCCGCCGTGCAGCATCGGCTCCTCGCTGGACTTCGCTACCAGGATGGTGAATCATACGCTCGGGATTCTGACGCATACCGATATCGGCAGCATCATAGTCGAGGACGTTTTCCTCGACGACGGGGAGACGCCGGACCAGTCGTTCGCACGCTTCGACGCGGTCTATTCGGCGAGGTATGTCTGATGCCGCGCAGAGGTTCGTTCGCCGGGATGGCCGACCACCACGCGCTCGTGCGAGCGCTCGTGTTGAAGGGCGTGCTCACGCTCGCGGAATACCGGGCGGCGCTCAAGGCGGAGGAGCGCAAGAGCATCAGGGGCGAGCGCGAGAACATCACATGATTCAAGGCGCCGACCCGGGCGCCCGCACATTCACGCGGACGCCCGGCTCAGACGCCGCCTGGCACGGCCTCTAGGAACTCCTCGAGGCCGAGCCCGTCGGCCGGACGGAAGACGGGTTCGCCGGTCCGCGTGCGCGAGAACCCCGACGGCCGGCAGAACCGCCACCCGGCGACCCGCCCGCCGGGGGCGGCCTTGACCCGGAGCGCATACCATTCGTCGTACCCCGCGCCTTCCATCTCCAGAGCGACGGCGTACTGCGCGCGGTCCTTGACGCGCTTCGACGGCCTGTAGTAAGGCTCCCTCGCGCCGACCGCCTTCGCCTCGAGGATGCTGCCCCCGGACCAGGCCGGGTCCATGCACTCGCCTTGGCCCCGCAGGATCGGATGGATGACCACCACGTCGCCCTCGCCCATCGAACCGGCGGAACGTACGACCCTGCGGCCGCGGGCCCTCAAGATCCGCATCAGCTCCCGCTCGTAGTCGGAGCCGCTCACCGAGTCACCGCCGGAAGCTCGCACGGCGCGGTCTGGTCGAGGCGCGGGAGCGCGAACGTCTCGCGGCACTGCGGGCATTTCGCGGAGCCGTCGAGCCACCGCTTCTCCGGGACCGAGAGCTCGTAGTGGCAAGCCGGGTTCGGGCAGACGACGTGGCGTGGCGCCGGGGTCATGACCCCGGGAGGCGACCGGGGTATAGGGGGATGCACCCCGCCGGTGAAGGTCGGTGAAAGTGATCGGCCCCGGCCGCGCCCGCGAGGGAGCGGCCGAGGGGGGCCGGGCGATCGGACGGGCGGTGCCGCCCCCGACATGGTCGGAGAACGTCCCGGCCGGTCGCCGGCGGAGGATAGGCATGGCCCCCCATAATACTAGGGCATCGTAGGACGCCGTATACGCCCCCACGCGGGAGTTTCCGAGACCGTCCTACACCACCGTCCTACACTTTCCTCTTCTAGATGTGTGTGGTGTTTACGGTGTAGGACGGGGCATGGGGTGGGGAAGGAAGGGATATAATGGGCCGCCGGATAGGAGGGCGGTGCCGTCGACATGGAAGAACGGAAATTCCCGCGGAATATAGTGAGCGTGCGGCTGAGCCCGGATGTCATCAACATCTGGAAGCGGCGCAAGTTGGATTTGCGCGCGATCATCGAGGCTGCCGTTCGCCGCGAGGGAGAACCCTCCGACCTGATCCGGGCGAGGATGGTGCAGCGCCAGGCCGAGTTCGAGGCCGGGCAGGAGCGCGACCGCGAGGCGCTCGAGGCCGCGGTCGAGCGCGAGGAGGACCGCCGCTCGGGCAACCTCTCGAGGACCCTGGTGGAGAAGTTCGACCGGCAGTTCGGCGAGAAGGTCCGCAGGCAGGGCTCGATCCTCCAGACCGACCTCGACCAGTTCGTCAGGGATGAGCGGGCGGACGAATACCTCCGCGAAAGGCGGCTCGGCCTCCCGCACCTGCAGAGGGCGCTGCGCCAGAGGTATCGCGTCGAGATCGTGGAGGCGAGGCCGTAGATGTTCCCGTTGACGCATCGGCGAACCGAAGGGAAGGGAAGCGTGGAGAGGCCGGCGCGCTCGGGCCCCCTGCTCGGCGCGCCGCCTCGCAATTTTTTTGGGGGCAAACCATGACCATTGATTCTGCGAAGCTGAAGGGCGCAGGCCCGCCGCGAACTCGGCCTCATCCCGGAGGACGCATGACGGCCCCAACGCTCCACTGGAGATTCATATGCCCCGAACATCCGGACTGCGACCTCAACGGCGGCTGGGAGTACGGCGACCCTCCGAAGATGCATGACCACGGTTTCGAGATCGCGACGGTGGTTACGCCCTTCTTCGTCGATGGCCGGGAATGCTTCGGGCCGTGGTGCGGGGCGCATTGCGGGAGGTCTGATTGATGTCTCACAAACCACTGACGGAGAAGGAACTCGCGGAAGTCGAGGCACGAGCGAACGCTGCAACGCCGGGGCCGTGGCGATCATATCGTGATGGCAACCAATTCATCGAAACCGGCTATCCGCCGGCCGCGAAGTTGGTGGCGGCTTCGCGGGTACTCGGGCCGGTGCGGCCGTGGAATCCTTCCGCCTTGATAACCTTCGGATTCAAACCGGAGGAATATGAGACAGTTCGTTTCCTTGATGCCGATGCGGACTTCGTGGCCGCCTCCCGCACCGATGTTCCACACCTCGTCGACGACCTGCGCGCGGCTCGGGCGGCGCTGCGCGATATCGCAGAACGGACCGACACGCCCGACGGGGATGGATATGTCCCGGTCCCCTTCGCAGCCATCGTCGCAGCCCGCGCCCAACTCCCGCCGGAGGACCGCTGATGACCCACCCCGCCGCCCGCGAGATCAGGCGCGAAGGCCGCGAGATCGCCGCAAGGCTGCACATCGAGCATGACGAGGCCGACCACGCCTACGACACTCGACACCACGCGCGCTGCGGCTGCACCCACTGCAAACGATACAATGCGATGCAGGAGGATGCCGCCGGGCCGGGGCTCTACGATTTCGAGCGGCCGGCAACTGGGCCGCGGGTCGAAGAGAGCCGCGACCGCCTCGCCCAAAACCTCGCCTGGAAGATCGAGGATGTCGCGCGGAAGGCCGGGACTGTGTGCGCGTGCGAGCCGGTCTTCGCGGAATACGGAGGGAAGGACGGGCCGCTGCCTTCAGCATTCGCGAAGGCGCGGGCGGGGAAGAAGGTGAGGCGGACTGAGGAGAGCCACCGGTCGCGACGCGGGGACCGGAACGGGGCGCGTTGTTATGTCTACCGACCGGCCGAGGCGGCGGACGGCCCTGCGCTGCCCGCCCCCGAGGTTCCCCCGGGGTAGCCGGGACGGGGACGCCGGGGTATTCCCCGGAAAAGGGGATATACCCCCGGGGATATGGGTATCCATGGGCGACGAACGAGTCGGGAAGGCCCGCGCCGAGGGCGGTATCGGCGGCTGCGTGATCAAGGTCATGGACGGGGGCCGAAAGGTCTCGGCGACCGGGCGGCTCGGCGACTCGATGGCCGAGGAGCTGGTCCTGATACTCGGTGAGCGCGGGCTCGGCGGCATCACCGAGTTCGCGGACTGGTGCGTGAAGCGGGCGATGGAGGACGGAACCCGGCAAGCGATTCTGCGCCGGATGAAGAAGGGCCAGGTTCGGGGGTTCGTCTCCGAAATGTCGATGGGCGGCGAGTTCGAGACCGTGCGCCGCTTCCTGCGGGAGGTGGCGTGAATGTCCTTCGAGGGCATGGCCGCGGAGGCTTTGCACAATGAAATCAGGATGATGCTCTCGGCGGTCGACCACATCCTCAAGACCGACGGCATCATGGGCGCGCCGGCCGATATCCTGCGGGCCAGGGCGTCGCACCTCAAGGACGCGCTCGACGTGTGGCAGGGGCGTGCCTGAATGTCCGGAGTCTGCGGTTCGTGCGGCCAACCTCTCCCCGCGACGGCGCGGCCGAGGGTCCGCCGGCCGGAGGACGTGTACGCCCAGCTCCCCAAGGCCGAGCTCTCCGACGGGCAGGAGTGCTTCTTCGCCCTTTACCTCGACTCGCGCTGCGGCATGATCGAGGCCAGGCTCCTGTCGAAGGGGACCGCCGACCATTGCGTGGCGCACCCGCGCGAGGTGTTCAAGGGCGCCGTCCGCGTGGGCGCGTGCAAGGTGGTCATCGCGCACAACCACCCGTCGGGCGTCCTCGAGCCGAGCCCCGAGGACATCGCGTTGACCGAGCGGATCAGGGAGGCGGGACGCGTCCTGGGCATCCCCCTGGTCGACCACGTGATCGTCGGGCCGACCGGGAACGCGGTCAGTGTCGGGGGCTTCGTGGTCGTCGCATCCCCGGCGAGTCCGCCGCCCATGACCCGCGACGCCGATGCCGCGCCGGTCGTCGCCGACCTCCCGCCGAATCCCGAAATGAGCGCGGTCCAGCTCCAGGCGGCCTTCGAGGCCGGGCTCGGGGTCGGCGCCGAGGTCGAGGCCTGGTGGACCTCCTCGGGGCGAACGTACTCCGTCCCCGCGGTCGTGGCCAGGATCAACAGGTCGTCGGTCGTGGTCCGGACCGCCCGCGCGATCGGGAGCGGCGGCCGGGTGCTCTACCCGGCGGGCCGGGAGATTCGCCTCCCGCGCCTGAACTGGAAGACGCTTGACAGGTGGTCGTGGAACAACCGGGTCTGTCCCCGCGGGGGTGCGTGAGCATGGGCCCCTCGCCTACGCCGGTGTGCGACCTATGCGCCGACCGGAGGAGGATAGCGACCCATCCCTACCCCGAGGACGAGGACCGAGAGGGCGGTCTAGAGATCATAATACCGTGCCCCAGGTGTCGGGCCGCAGGGGGACGAGCGTGATGATTAATCTCTCTCCGCATCCCCCGCTCCCTGGCTACCGCGATTCGTCCGATTGCCTCTGCTGCCTGGAGCGGGGCTTCGCCCGCCGCGGGCGAGAATGCCGGTGCGGCGTGTCCATCATCGGGCGCGGCTGGGCGTCCTGTTTCCAGCATGGTGAGTTCCGCGTCGCAGGAGAGCGGGAACCATGAAGATCGTCGAGATCACCGCCGGCTGCCGGGCCGAGGACAAGGAGCCCGGCGTCTACGACTTCCAGCTGCGGACGCGCGAGAAGTCTGCCGAGGTGAGGGCCGCCCCGGAGGAGGGCGAGACCCTGGAGCAGGTGCTCGACCAGATCTACGCGAGGTGCGACGCCAAGCTCCGGTCGCTCGGGTTCGAGGACATCGTCCGGACCGCGCCGCAGATGGCCGGCGAGAAGGCGCCCTACCCGGACTGCTGCCGGTACCACCGCAACGGCGGCGGCGGGTCGAACCCCTGCGCCCCCGGGAACCTGCGCCAACCGGGGATGAACGGGAACGGCGATGCGAGGCCCGTCGAGCGGTGCGCGCATCCCGGGTCGGCGGCCGGCGGCCGGTGTTCCGGCGTCGTTTCCGGCGCATGCGCCTGCGGGAAAACGGGGTGCTCCCCCTGCAGGTTCAACTGCCCGGACGCCGGGAAAAGGACTGACGATGAACGGCGCGGGGGGCACGGTTCGTCTCCCTCTAAACCCCGGCCCCCCGCGCCGAAGTCGCCCGCGGCCACGGACCCGGACCCCCCGGCGAAGTCGAGGCCCGGCGAGGGCGCGGCGCGCGCCCTCGCCGCCGCGACGCGCGCGACCGCCGCCGCGGTCGAGGCCGAGCTGGCCGAGGCGTCCGACCCCTATCCGGGCGGCTTCGAGACGGGGGACAAGGCGCCGGTCCGGTCCGACGACGAGATGCCGCTGAGCGAGTGGGTCGGCAAGAAGGAGGCCGCCTGGCGGTTCATCCCCGAGCCGATGCGGATGGACGACCCCGCGGTGCGAGGGCTCATGGCCGTGATCAAGGATCATGGGGGCAAGGCGCTCGGGTACTGGAGCTTCCTGATGGACCGGCCCAAGGCGTTGGAGGACCTCCAGAAGTGGGCGCGCCGCCACGGCTGGAAGGGCACGGAGGTGAGGGCGTGATCGCCGGACCCGTTCCGACCTTTGACGCCCTGGCCGCGGCCGCGCCGTGCTCGCGGTGCGGGCAGCCGATCGACCCGGGCGACCCGCGCCACGTCGAGCCGTGGGGCGCGGCGATCCGCGTCTCGCACGCGGGGGGCTGTCCGCCATGAGTCCCGGCGGGTCGGCCAGGTGCGGCAACTGCGGCGCGCAGATCGAACGGACGAAGGGCGGTCGTTGGCGGCACGCCGACCCGACCGACATGGACGAATGCGGCGGGCTCCAGCCGGTGGGACCATGAGCGGCGAGCCGTCGTCCTGCCCGTGCGGCAAGGAATGGCCGTGCTCCGACATCGACGAGCGCGCGGCCCACAGGTCCCACATGGTCGACCTGCACTCGCGCAACGGCCACGAGAGGGCGCTCTCCGCCGTGTTCAACGGCGGGGGCGGCTTCACCGGGGGGGAGCGCCGGTACCTCAAGTTCCAGTTCGAGATGGTCGGCGGCTTTTGGACGACGATGTTCAACGCGATGAACCGCGCCGACCCGGACAACCTCGAACGGCTCGCGCTCGCGTTCCCGGAGGAGGTCGCCGCGCTCCGCGCCTGGCGCGAGGGCGACCTGGCGCGCCGGTTCGAGATGGCCGGGGTGGTCGTGTGATCGGCGACCACATCGGCCGCCTCCTCGCGGCCGGATGCCGCTGCTGCGGGACGACGGTCCATCCGATCGCGGCGCGCCCCCTCTGCCCGTGCGGCTGCCGGAGGCCTTCGCCGCTCTGCGAGGTCTGCGTCACTTGCAGTCCGGTCCCTGGCGGGCGTTCCGAGGCCTGCCTCCGCGACAGGAGGCGGATCGCGTGAGGCTCCGGTTCAGGTGGGCGGCTCATTGCCCGCTTTGCCATTCCCGCCAGACGGGGAACCGCCCCGTCCCATGCGTGACCGCCGCCCTGGCACACGACCCGGCGATACGGTACATGCCCCAGGTGCGGTCGAGCGAGCCGTCGCGCCGGACGATCGGGTGCGCCTCGTTCCACCTCGGCCGGGTTCTGCGTGGCTTCAGCCATGCGCCCCAGCGCCACGCGCATCGGGTCACGGTCGTGCTCGTGGTCACGGAGGCGGGGCGCCGATGAGGCCCGGCGAGAAGGCCCTGGCGGCCGTCGCCGCGGTCGAGGCCGCGCCGGAGTGCTTCGCCTGCGGCCAACCCGCGGCCCCCGCCTTCTGGTTCCCGATGGAGCAGGACGGCGAGAAGAACCCGTACTGCCCGGGATGCGTCCAGAACACCGCGGCCCCGCTGATGCTGACCGGCGTTTTCGACGCGGAGCGGCGCGTGCTCGCCGCCCAGGCCGAGGTCGCCTTCCACAAGGGGAACCTCGAGGCCGCCTTTACCGCTGCCGGCCTGAGGCGCGTCGACGCGCGCGGCCGGAAGGCCGAGATGCGCGAGGAGACGCGCCTCGCCTGGGACGACAGGGTTCTTGATGGCGAGCTTCTCGAAGACGAGCTCGACCTGGCGCGCGAGCCGAGATACTACGCCAACGGCATCCGGGCGGTCATCACGCGGCGCTCGAAGCAGGGCCTCGCGAAGCTCGTCGGCGCGTTCAGCGTGTCCGAGCGGAAGCTCGTCATCACCGCCGCGAAGGGCGAGGCCCGGGCGAGGCCCGCGACCCGGGCGGGCAAGGCGGCGGCCATGCCCGACTCGGCCGTCGTGAAAATCTCGGACGCCGAATGGACGGTGGCCTCCTCCTCCGGCGCGGGGAGCTACACGGTGCGGCGCGACGGCGAGGCCTGGTCGTGCACGTGCCCCGATTCGACGCAGAGGTCCGGGGGCGACTGCAAGCATTGTCGGGTCGTGAGGCGGGTGGAGGCGGCATGACGGCATGCGAGGATCGGAGCTGCGGCTGCCGCGCCTGCATCGGCGAGCGCGCGCTCCTCGCCACCGGGAGAACAGGGGGGCCGGTCGGATGAGCGGCGAGGTTGACGAGCTCAGGGGCAAGCTCGCCCTAGAGCGTGCGGAGGTGCGGCGCCTGCGCGAGCGTCTCGCCGCCCTGGAGGCGCATGTGGTCCCCGACCCCGCCGAGGGCGACCGGCTACGCGGTCGCATGGCCGACCTGGAAAATCAGCTCCGGAACGCGAAGGAGGCACTCGAGTGCGGCAAGACCTCGTGGGGCCTGGAGCGAAGCACGTTGGAGGCGAAGGCGTTCATCGTCAGGCAACAGGCGGTCGACTATCTGCGGATGGTCTACTCGTCGCCTCCGGCATCCGAGGAGCGCCTGCTCGCCGAGCACAACACGAAGATGCTCAAGGCGCTCATGCTGATGGCCGGGCCGCGGGACGAGGTCATCGACAAGGTGCTGCCTCCGGACGTGGCGAAGGCGGTCCAGGACTTCAACGCCGCATGGGACGCCCAGGACGCCGAGCTGGCGAGGGAGGCGGAGAGGAGGCTCAATGCCAAGTTCGCGCGGCTATACCCGCAGTTCTATGCCGACCGGAGGAAACGATGAATCCAATGAAGTGCCCCCGGTGTTCGCGCGGTATCGAGGGGTTCACCGAGTGCAAGAGCGATCTGAGCACCGGGCCGGTGGGAGAAGGCGCGCCGCAATCGGGCAATCTGATCGTCTGCATCTATTGCGACGCGGAGTTGATGATGGCGGAAAACGGTTGGCGAGAAATCACCGCTGACGAGCGGGCTAATTTCGACCGCGCGATGCAGGACCTTCTCGCGGTCACGGTCGCATCGACCCGGGCATTCCGCGACCGGGGAGGCTTGAACGGATGAGCCCGGCCCGCCGGGCCCGACCCCCAAAAGGGGATAAACCCCGGCGCGATGGAGGGGACGTGACGGGTCGGCTCCGGTTCCCGAGGATGTTCAAGTGCCGCCGATGCCTATGGCGATTCCTCTCCCGCAAGGCCGGCGGCCCCGCGAAGTGCGGGAACCGCGACTGCCGCAGCCCGAAGTGGCGGACCGCCCCGCTCTCGAGGCGGGAGCTGCGCCGCAGGCAGAGCGAGGGCGGGAAGAAGGGCCGAATGATTCAACTTGGGGGGAAGTCCCGCGGCGCCGAAGATTAGGCCGGCAGCCGTCCCCGCGCTGACGAACGTCAGGACGATGCGGCTCGCGGACCTGAGGCCCGACGAGGGCAACCCGCGGATCATGCCCCCGGACCAGGGCGAGGCGCTCGCGCGGTCGATCGCGCGGTGGGGCGTGGTCGAGCCGATCGTCGTCAACAAGGACGGCACGATTATCGGCGGCCACCAGAGGTTCGAGGCGCTCAGGCGGATGGGCGCCACCGAGGCCCCGTGCGTGGTGCTCGACCTCGACCCGAATGATGCCCGCGCGCTGAATATCGCGCTCAACAAGATCTCGGGGGAGTGGGATGAGCCGGCCCTCGCGGAGTGGCTCGCCCAGCTGAGGGCCGCGGAATGGGGCGACCCTGCGGACCTCGGGTTCACTGAGGCCGACCAGGCCCGGCTCGCCGAGGTCCTGGCGTCGGAGTCCGACGGGTTCCAGGAGATCGACGCGGCCGCGCTCGGCGCGCTTCCGGAGGTCGCATGTCCGAAATGCGGGCACAAGTTCGTCCCGTAGGCTACCCGGCCCGGCTCGCCGGGGCGTGGGCGGCGGCCCGCGCGCCCCGCACTATAGGCGCCCCGACGTTCGTCTCGACGTTCGCCGGGTGCGGCGGGTCCTCGCTCGGCTACGCGATGGCCGGCTACCGGGAACTACTCGCGGTGGAGGCCGACCGGGATGCCTGCGCCGCCTTCCGCGCGAACTTCCCGGGCGTCCCCGTCCACGAGGGCGATATCAAGGCGCTCTCCGGGGAGGCCGCGCTCGCGGCCGCCGGGGTCGCGCCCGGCGAGCTCTCGGTGCTCGACGGTTCCCCGCCCTGCCAGGGGTTCAGCGCCAGCGGGAAGCGCCGGCCCGGGGACCTCCGCAACCAGCTCTACCACGAGTTCGTGCGGTTGCTCGCCGCGTTCAGGCCGCGGGCCTGCGTCATGGAGAACGTCCCGGGGATGGCGTCCGCGAAGATGGCGCTGTTCCTGCGGGACGCCACCGCGTCGATCGCCGCAGCCGGATACCGCGTCAGGGTCTGGAGGCTGGACGCCGCGAGGTTCGGCGTCCCGCAGCGCAGGACCCGGCTGATCTGGATCGGAACCCGGGACGACCTGCCCACGGCGCCGAGCCCCCCGGCGCCGGGCGCCGCCCGGGCGGTCACCGTCCGGGAGGCCTGGCGTGACCTCCCGGAATGCGAGCCCGGCCCCGCTCTCCGCGGGAAGGGCGCGATCGTCGCGGCGCTCATCCCGCAGGGCGGCCATAACTCGAGCGGCCGATACTCCCGCAGGATCACCGGGACTACCAGCTGGTTCAACACGTTCCGGCTGGCGTGGAACCGCCCCTCGCGCACCCTGGCCGCGTCGTGGGGCGACCCCGCGTTCCAGGGCGTCGTCCACCCGAACGAGAACCGGAAGCCCTCGATCGCGGAGGGCAAGCGGCTCCAGTCGTTCCCCGACGAGTTCGCCCTCCCGGCAGACTACGCGGTCGCCTGGCGGCTGATCGGCAACAGCGTCCCCCCGCTGATGATGGAGTCGGTCGCCGCCCATGTCGCGCGGCTCGTCGACGGGTCGGGCGGGTCGCCGGGCCTGCCCCGGGGTCCGTGATGGCCGACACCCTCTCCCGGGCCGGCCGGTCGAGGCTCATGGCCCGAATCCGGTCCTCCGGCACGGGGCCTGAAAGGGCGCTGGAGGCCGCCCTGGCGAGGCTCGGGCTCCGCCCGGCGAGGCAGACCGCCCGCCTCCCGGGGACGCCCGACCTGGCCTTTCCCGCGGCGCGGCTAGCGGTGTTCGTCCACGGCTGCTTCTGGCACGGCTGCCGACTCCACTACCGCGCCCCGAGGTCCCGCCGGGCCTTCTGGAGAGCCAAGCTCCTCGGGAACGTCGCCCGCGACCGCAGGGCCGCCCGCTCCCTCCGCCGCGGCGGCTGGGCCGTCCTGGTGGTCTGGGAGCACGAGGTCCGCGCCTCGCCCCTCTCGGCGGCCGCCCGGGTCGCCCGAAAGGTAGGTCGAGGTAGGTTTAAGTAACGCGCCGCGCATGGTCCGGGCGTGCCCCCGAAGGGATACAAGTCGTTGACGTTGCCGGACAGGCTCGTCGACAGGGTCGACAAGATCGGCAACGCCTCGGCGCTCAAGCTCACGCGCGCCCAGGTAGTCGAGTGGCTGCTGTCATTGGCGGAGGGGAAGAAGCCATGAGTCCGCCGAGGGACCTCCGCGGGTCGTGGCTGGAGGCCGAGTCGCCCGGCGAGGTCACGATAACGTGGGCCAACCAGGTGGACTTTCACGGCGGGACCATCGAGTCCGACGATTGGCCGATGGACCGCCTCCTCGCCCCGGCCTGGAAGGACTTCCTGATCGCGCAGCTCGCCATGCTCCACGAATGGGAGAAGGCCGAGACCGGAATTTCCGGCAGGCCGTGGGAGGCCCACGGATGAACCGGACGCCCGCCGGCTCGCGCGCCGTCACCGAGCAACTGATTCATGAGGCCATGATGACAGACCCATCCTTGCCCGCGGCCGGCGGGCGCGCGAGGAGGCGTCCGGCCGCCGGGTGGGAACTCGTCTGCTGCCACGCACCCGGGAGGTACCCGGGTACCACGACCCTCACGCTCACCGGAACTTGCGACCTCACGAAGGCGGTAGGGGATGTGCTTGAGGAACACGCGCGGGCAGCCGCCGAGCACGGCCCGACATACTCTTCACTGCACGAAACCTACGGCGTCCTGTACGAGGAGGTCGAGGAGTTCTTCGAGGCGGTCCGCCTCAAGACCATCAGTCCGCAGGGCGCGCGGCTCCGCGCCGCGCGCGCGGAACTCGTGCAGGTGGCCGCGGTCGCCCTCAAGGGCATCGTCACCTGCGACCTCAAGCTCCGAGAGAAGAAGGGCGGTTCGAATGGGCGGAAAGGGCGGTCGGTTCCAGGTCGGGTTTGAGGTCGGCACGGGCGAGCCGGTGGACGCGGCATTCCACCACCTGTTCGTGAGCGGGCTGACGCAGCAGTCCGGCAAGACCACGGCGCTCGAGGCGTTCATGTCGCGGATGCGGCCCTCGACCGCGCTCGTGTTCCGGACGGGGCGCGGCGAGATCGGGTTCGAGGACGCCCACCCGACCCCGCCCTTCTTCCGGGAGCGCACCGACTGGCAGTTCGTCGAGGGGCTGCTGAGCGCGCACCTCCGCGAAAAGACCAAGTTCTACCGCGGCGACGTCATGCGGGCCTGCCGCGGCGCGTCGACCCTCTCGGATGTGGCCGCGAACGTGGCGGCCCGCCTCAAGAAGGCGCGCGACGGGTCGTTCGTCGAGAAGATCCTGACCGAGCTCGACCAGTACTTCCGCGAGGTCGTCCCCGCGCTGCGCTCCGTGAAGTTCGCCCCAACGCTGAGGCTCCGCCCCGGGGCCAACGTGGTCGACCTCGAGGACGTGCCCACCGCGGTGCAGCAGCTCGTCGTCTCCGCCTGCGCCGAGCGCATCATGGAGTCGATGCGGGACACCGTGCTCGTGGTCCCGGAGGCGTGGGAGATGATACCCGAGGGCCGCGGCTCCCCCGTGAAGCTTTCGGTCGAGGCGATGATCCGCAAGGGCGCGAAGATCGGCAACTATTGCTGGCTCGACTCGCAGCAGATCACCGGCGTGGACCTCGACATCCTGCGGAACGTGGGCATCTGGCTGTTCGGCCGGCAGACCCTGGACCGCGAGAAGAGGCGCGTCGCGGACTCCATCCCCGGGCACGTCGTCAAGGCGGACGACGTCCAGGCGCTGGAGATCGGCCAGTTCTACATCGTGCAGTACAAGACGAGGGTGCAGAAGGTCTACGTCCGGCCCGCATGGCTGTCCGAGTCGCAGGCCCACGACGTCGCGGTCGGCGCGCTCGGGCACCAGGAGGTCGAGCGGCCCCCGGCGAGAATGCGCAAGACGAAGGTCATCCCCGAGGGAACGGGTTTCGACGAAAAGGGACTGAAGAAGGTCGTCGAACGGGCCACCAGGGCCGCGGTCCACGACATGTCCAGGGAGATCGAGGGCGGCGGGGGCGGACAGGGACCGTTGCCGAAGCCTGACACTTCTAAGGGTCAGGTAGAGGGGTTGACCTCGGCCCCCGCGAACCCCGCCCATCCCTCGGTCCCCGATGAAATCAACCAACAGGTCCGGATGAACTGGAAGGGCGACTCTTCCGCGTCCGCGAGGGTGGCTCCCATCGTCCGGGTCGACCGCGGACTGGCCTCGATCGAGGCGACGGTCCGCCGGCCGGTTATCCAGACCGACGAAACGAGCCGGCGGGGCCGCATCGCCTGGATGATCGCGTCCGGGTTTTTCTCCGCCCAGCGCCGGGTTTCGGAGGTCGGCGGCGAACTGGCGGCGCGCGGTTGGCCGAACGACCACACCGCCGGCGGCAATTCGCGAAAGGCCCTGGTCGCCATCCTCGACGAGTTCTGCCAATGGGAGATCCTGCGGTACGAGAACGGCCGGTACGTCCTCGTCCCGGAAGCGAGGGGCCGGATCGCGGTGAGAGAGGCGCCATGATGGCCCCACCGACGGCGCAGCCGAGGGAAAAGGGACCGGCAGGGCGATACTACGTCTGCGGCGAGATGGCCGGGCGCATGGGCCTGACGCTCCACGCCGCCGCGGTGAGCCCGTCCCGCCTGAGACGGCTGGGCGTCGTCTACAACTTCCCGCAAGGCACCTGGAACCTCAACCCGGAGGTCGCGCGTTCGGGGAGGTGGTGAGCCTGCTGGACGCGGTGGACTGGCCGCTCGTCGGCGAGCACCTTACCCAGGCGTTGCGTCACGCGCGCCTCCTCAAGTCCGCGCTCCGGAACTGGCCCGAGGCCGAGGGGCCGGCGTACGCGATCATGCGGGAGATCGAGAACCTCAAGGAGCGCGTCGAGAGGGAGCGGCCCAGGGAGGCGCCGCGATGAAGGCCCACGCGCTCCCCGGGGTCTGCCCGTCATGCGGCCGCGGCCGCCTCCGGGTCCACTTCGTCGGGGTCCGGTTCGCCGGCATCGGCCAGCGCCACGAGCCGGGCTGGTTCGCCTGCACTCGGCGGAAGGCGTGCGGCTGGTGGCGCCCGGTGGAGTCGGGAATCCCGCGCGAGGTCGAGACCTTTGCCCGCGCCATCCATGGCGCGATGCTGCGCGGCGTGGAGAAGGACCCGACCCGGACGATGGCGCCGTGGAACAACTGCGACCTCGCGCACCTCCGGGACCGGCTCGAGGAGGAGTTCGACGAGTGGCAGGACGAGGCGCCCGACCCGCTCGTCAAACTCCAACCGCCCCGGGACAAGGAGCGCCGCGAGGTCCTCGACGTCGGCGCGTTGGCGTTCTTCATCTGGGTCGCACTCGGTCAGCCGCCACGTCCGACACGACCCGCGATCGTGTCCGACCCGTCTGCCGGCGGTCGGTTGAACGGCGGCGTGGGCGTCAGCCGTTCGTCGGCTCCCCCGAGGTGAGGGCGATGGGCAAACACACGTCGATCGGATGGACCGACCACACCTTTAATCCGTGGTGGGGATGCACGCGCGTTTCGCCCGGTTGCGTGAACTGCTACGCGGAGACGTGGGACAAGCGCACCGGGGGCGACCATTGGGGGCCGGGCAGGCCGCGCCGCGAGTTCGGCGACAAGCATTGGAACGACCCGATTCGCTGGGACCGCGCCGCGGGGCTGCTGGGGATCCGGCGCCGGGTGTTCACCGCGAGCATGGCCGATGTGTTCGACGAGGAGGCCCCGGCGGGCGCGGTCGCGCGGCTGTTCGCGCTGATGAGGGCCACGCCGAACCTCGACTGGCAAGTACTCACGAAACGCCCGGAGCGGATCAAGGCGAGTCTCCCGCCGGACTGGGGCGCGGGCTACCCGAACGTGTGGCTCGGCACGAGCGCGGAGAGCCAGGAATGGGCCGACAGGCGCATCCCCTCGCTCCTCGCGGTTCCGGCGGTCGTCCACTTCATCTCCGCGGAGCCGCTACTCGGGCCGCTCGACGACCTCGGCGGCTGGCTTCGTCCCTTATGGCGCTGCTCAAAATGCGGGGAGTCCTCCGGGAACCTCGACTCGCAGGCGTTCGAGTTCTGCTCGGACGAGACCGTCAACGAGAAGCCGGAACGGCCAGGCCTCGCGTGGGTCATCACCGGCGGCGAGAGCGGTTCCGGCGCGCGGGACATGGACCTCGCTTGGGCGCGGGACATCGTCAAGGAATGCCGGTTCGCGGAGGTTCCCGTGTTCGTGAAGCAGCTCGGCGAGCCGTGGGCCGGGGCCAACGGGGCGGCCGACGCGAAGGGCGGCGACCCGACGGAATGGCCCGAGGACTTGAGGGTCCAGGAGTTCCCGGCGCCGGGGGGCCGCCGATGAAACGGATAACAATCGTCGTCAGGTCCGGCAAGCTCCCGGTCGGGCTCGCGCTCCCCGACGGCAGGTTCCGAGGATCATGCTGGAACTGCGGGGCGCCATTCGGGGGGAAAACCCGGCGGGGATTCGACAAGTGGGCGAGGAAACACAGGTGCGGGAGGGCGAAGTGATGCCTTGGAACCCCCGCGCCGTCGAACACGAGATCTGCTTCCATTGCGGCTTGCTGGTATCCGACTGCATCCCGATCCTGAGCGGCGTGTTCGCCGGGCAGCACGTCGGCGGGGTCCATTGCACCGGATGGACGACCACGCCGAACCAGCTCCATAACGGTTCGGGCGGCCACCGCGCCCAGGACGGCCATGTCCATGAGCCTCGGCCGGGTGCGGGATGAGGGTCGGCGACTTCTACGCGGGGGCGGGCGGGCTTTCGCAGGGCCTCAAGGAGGCCGGCGTCAAGGTGACGGTCGCGGTCGATTGCTGGAAGCCCGCGCTCGCAACCCATGAGGCCAACCACCCGGACGCCGAGCACATCCTGGCGAGGATGGAGGACCTCGACCCGTCCACGATCGGGCGCCTGGACGTCGCTGTCGGCGGCCCGCCGTGCCCGGAGTTCAGCGTCGCCAACAAGCACCGCGACCCGAAGAAGGGCATGGTCCTGGTCAACCGGTTCCTGGATTTCATCGAGGCGACGAGGCCCCGCGTGTGGTTCATGGAGAACGTCCCGCCGGCCAGGGAATACCTGCCGGGGTGGATTCCCGCGGTCAACGTGCTGAACGCCGCGGATTTCGGGGTTCCCCAGGTCCGCAGGCGCGTCATCGCCGGCGCCTATGTCCCTCCGCATCCGACCCACTCCGACATCGCGGCCGAGTCCCGCCAGGCGCGGCTCGAGGGAGCGGCGTTCCGGCTCAGGCCGTGGGTCACGGTGCGGGAGGCCATCGGGGCCGCCCCCGTTCCCGGCGCCCCCCGCCCGCCCCGCCTCACCCCCGCGCAGGTGGCGAGGATGCGGTACCTCCGCGGGGCGAAGCCCAAATCCCTCGGCAAGAACCCGGACGGCGAGATGCGGTTCCCCGACGCGGTCGACCGCCCATCCCGCGTGATCACAGGCCTCGCGGGCACGGTCTCGCGCGGCGGCGTCGTCGTCGACGAGCGCGAGCTTTACGGCGCGGACGAGCGCAGGATGATCGACGACGTGGACCGCCCGGCCCGGACCATCGTGATCGGCGGCGGCGGGAAGAAGGGCGGGGGCGGCCGACCGCCGCGCATCTCCTCGGCCTTCGGGAAGCCCGGCCCGGCCGACCCGGGGGCCAGCCACCGGAACCTCAGCGTCGAGGAGTGCGCCGCCCTGCAGGGGTTCCCGCGGGACTACGTCTGGACGGGCTCCACCACCTCGCGGTACAAGCAGGTCGGGAACGCGGTGCCCCCGCCGCTCGCCCGCGCGATCGCGGCCGCCTCGATCAAGGAGGCCCCATGACACCCGGGTTCGCCGAGGTCCGCGTCGCGACCGGCAAGTGCGCCAATTGTTTCATCGAGAAGGGCGAGGCGGTGTGGGCCGGCCGGGAGCCGAACTACCGCTGGCTCTGCGTGAATTGCGGCTTCTCCTACGGTACCCGCGCGAAATACCTCAAGCCGGGCGAGATCCCACCGGGGGCGATGGGTTGACGCCCCGCGTCCTGAACCTCCGCGACACCGCCGGGGTCCTCCCGGCCGGCGCCCTGCTCGTCGACCGGCGGACGAAATGGGGCAACCCCTTCCGGATGCGGCGCGAGTCGGAGCGGTTAGATGTGATCGGGAAGTACGAGAAGCATTTGATACGAACCTACGACCTGCTCTTCAGCCTGGGAGAGCTCCGCGGGAAGGACCTGGCATGCTGGTGCGCGCCCTCGCCGTGCCACGCGGACCACCTCCTACGGCTCGCGAACGGCGTGGAGTTCTGGGCGCCCCCGCCCGGGTTCGCCCGCCTCGGCGGCGTGACACTGCCCGAGGGTAGCTTCCTCGTTGGCGTCCCCAGGCTGGCCGAGGGCGGAATCGTCACCAGGCCCGGCCGGTTCATAACGGGGGAGGCCGACGATCCGCGCCGTCCCGACGGGCCGCACCCGGACAGGGACCTCGACCTCCATCTCCAGAACTGCGAGGAATGCGGACGGACCGGGGCCTTCTGTCCGAAGGCCCGGGAACTCGTCGGTCATTCGGTCGGGATGCGGGCCTTCTTCGATGGCTTGGGATGAGCGATGGAGATCTACTCGGCGCGCGCCGGCCGGCCCCAGGACGTGGAGCTGATGCGCCGCCACGGCATCCGGTTGATGATGGGCGCGTACCATTGGCAATCCCCGCCCCGCGGCCTCCCGTACGCGCTCGACAACGGGGCGTTCACCGCCTGGAAGCGCGGCCAGCCGTTCGACGAGGCGAGGTTCATGGTCGCCGCGCTCAAAGCGTCACGGCTCCCCCGGCGGCCGGACTTCGGCGTGGTCCCGGACAAGGTCGCCGGGGGCCTCGAAAGCCTGCGGTTCAGCCTCGCCTGGCGCGACCGGCTCCGCCCCTACGACTGGCCCTGGTACCTGGCCGTGCAGGACGGCATGGGGCCGGAGCACGTCGCCCCATGGCTGGAGGCCCGCGCGTTCGATGGCGTGTTCGTCGGCGGCACCCGGCCCTGGAAGTACCGGACCGCCGCGACGTGGCTCGCCCTCGCCCGCAGGCACGGCGTCAGGCTCCACGTCGGCGGGGTCGGATGCCCGCGGCGCGTCTTGTGGGCCAGGGCGATCGGCGCGGACTCCATCGACTCCAGCACCTGGGCGCGCAACCGCTCCCTCCCCCGGCTCCTCGCGAGGCTCAAACAGCGGAACCTGGTGGACATATGACGAAAGAAGGGGTACCGGAGAGGCACAAGTGCGGGAGCAAGAAACGGGTCGTCACCGAGATCGAGACGTGCGGCGGCTGCGGGGCGATGACCCGGACCACGCCGCTGGTCGACGGGGAGCGCCCGCCGCCGGGAGGGAGATCTCGATGACCGCCCGCAAGGCCCGCCTCGAGACCGGCCCCTCCCCGGCGGAGACCTCCGCGATCGTCGACCTCCTCGTCGAGGAGGTGTCCGCCCCGCTCAGGGGCCACGACGCGGAGTTCGCGGTGTTCATCCTGAACCGCGCCGCCAGGCTCCTGGTCGAGTCCGCGCCCAGGCTCTCGGCCCCCCGGAGGCCGGGCCCATGACGCTGGACGGCGAGCTCAAGGCCCGCTGGACCCGCGTCATCGGCTCCGACGAGATGCCCGGCCTCGACGAGGCGGCCTTCTTCTCCGACCGGCCCGGCGGATTCTCTACCGTCATGTGGGTGCCCCACGAGCGGCAGTACGTCGGGATGCTCCGGCGGCTCAACCCGGGCGACGTCGTGGCCGACGTCGGCGCCGGCGATCTCCGGTTCGCCCTCCGCGCCGCGGCCAGGTGCAGGAAGGTCTACGCGGTCGAGATGAACCCCAGGACCCTCGGCGGCGCCCTCGACCTCATCGGGTACAGGCTCCCGCGTAACCTGGTCGCCGTCTGCGCCGACTGGCGCGACTGGACCCCGCCCCCGGAGGTCAGCGTCGTGGTCGCCATGGTCCAAGTGCCCGACTGGATCTTCCCCCCGGCGTCGTGGCGCATGGAAGGCCGCAGGTTCTGGCTCGGCACCCTCCACCCGGGCGGCGTATCCCGGATCA
>Ga0247727_10001689_pt1 | contig 51699 bp, 48 predicted proteins | sample WisWelCaveWW1625_FD_202498 | JGI IMG/M metagenome (GOLD analysis project Ga0247727, IMG submission 202498) | Biofilm microbial communities from Wishing Well Cave, Virginia, United States - WW16-25 | ecosystem: Environmental > Aquatic > Deep subsurface > Groundwater > Cave microbial mat | place... | reverse complement strand
CTGGCTCACGCAAGCGCAGATCACGAACGACCTGGACCGCGGCGACTACTCCCACGGCGTCTTCGATCGGGACCCCGCTCCGGCGGAGTAGCGGCCCGCCACGCCCGCTTCGCGAATACCGGCCGCCGCGATGCGTCAGGTAGACTGTTTCGACCGTCGCTTCTCGTCAACGTAGGCGATCCAGGCAGGTGCTTTCGATGGTGTTTCTGCGTTCGCGTCGTCCGTTCCTCCGCCTGGCCGCCCTCGCGCTGGCAGCCGGTGTCGCGCTTTCGCTCGCTTCCTGCCGCAAGGGGCCCGAGGGCGGCAAGCCGCTGCGCCGCGCCAAGCAGCGCGTGTTCGTGATCGGCTTCGACGGGATGGACCCGACGCTGTCGCGGAAGTACATGGACGAGGGGAAGCTGCCGAACCTGAAGGCGCTCGCCGAGGAGGGGGTCTTCGCGAAGCTCGGCTCGACGCAGCCCTCGGAGTCGCCCACTGCGTGGTCGAGCTTCGCGACCGGCGTGAACCCGGGCAAGCACAGCATCTACGACTTCCTGATCCGTGATCTCGAGACCTACTTCCCGGACTTCAACATGATCAAGAAGGAGCCGCCCGAGTTTCTCTGGGGCTTCTTCCCGACGAAGCCGCCGAAGATCACGTCGATGCGTGGCGGCACGTCGTTCTGGAAGACGGCGTCGGCCGACGGCGTGAAGTCCGTGGTCCTCACGGTGCCCGTCACCTTCCCGCCCGAGCAGCTGCACCACGGCCAGATGCTGGGTGGTCTGCCGCTGCCGGACCTGCGCGGCACGCTCGGCACCTTCTACTACTGGGCCACCGACTTGTCGTCGTACGAAGAGGGCAACACCGAGTTCGGCGGCTTCGTGAAGCGACTGCTGCTCGACGCCGGCGTCTCCGAGACTGTGCTGAAGGGGCCCGAGAACCCGATCCTCAAGCAGGAGGAAGCGAAGCTGCGCGAGCAGCGAAAGGCCGGCAGCCTGTCCGAACGCGGGCAGGCGCGGCTCGACGAGCTCGCCACCGGCAAGGACATCAACCTCCCGATGAGCGTACGTTGGACCGAGGGCTCGGGCCGCGCGGAGATCGAGATCCAGGGCCAGAAGCTCAGCCTGAAGACGGGCGAGTGGAGCGGCTGGGTGCCGCTCACGTTCCGCATCAACGCGCTGCTGCGCGTGCACGGGATGACGCAGTTCACCGTGCTCGAGGCCGACCGCGAGCTGCGCCTCTACGGCTCGCCGGTCAACATAGACCCGCGCAACCCACCGTTCCCGATCTCCTATCCCGCGTCGTTCTCGAAGCAGCTCGCCCAGCAGATCGGCCTCTACCGCACGCTCGGCTGGGCCGAGTCCGGTGACAAGCCGCTCAACGAGGGCCGCCTAGACGAAGCCCAGTTCCTCTACGACTCGGACCGCGCGATGGACGACCGCGAGAAGATCGTCCTGAAGCGGCTCGAGACCGACGACTGGGACCTGTTCGTGGCCGCGATCGAGACGACCGACCGCATATCGCACATGATGTGGCGCCTGATCGACCCGAGGCACCCGATGTACGACGAGGCGCTCGCCGTGAAGTACGGCGACGCGATCGAGAAGGTCTACCGGCGCGCCGACGATTTCGTCGGCCGGCTGCGCCTCAAGGTGCCGAAGGACGCGGTGTTCATGGTCATGTCCGACCACGGCTTCCATTCCTTCCGCCGCGAGGTGAACCTCAACACCTGGCTGGTCCAGAACGGCTACATGTCGGTCGCGGGCCAGAGCCAGGAGAAGAACCTGCAGGACCTCTTCGGCCGCGGCAAGTTCTTCGAGGGCGTCGACTGGTCGCAGACCAAGGCCTACGCGGTGGGCCTGGGGCAGATCTACTTCAACCTGAAGGGACGCGAGGCGAAGGGGATCGTGTCCGCCGGTGAGGAGTACCGCCGGCTCCAGGAGGAGATCCGCGAAAAGCTCCTGCCGCTCAGCGATCCCGAGACCGGCGAGCGCATTTTCGCGGATATCTATAAGCGCGACGACATCTACAAGGGCGACTACATCCAGATGGCGCCCGACCTGCAGGTGGGCTTCCTGGACGGCTACCGCGTCGGCTGGCAGGACACTCTCGGGACGATCCGCCGTGGGGTCGTGGAGAACAACAACAAGAAGTGGTCGGGCGACCACTGCGCGACCGCGACCGAGATCTCGCACGGCGTCTTGTTCTGCAACCGGAAGATCGCGAGCGCCGAGCCGCACATCATGGACCTGGCCCCGTCGATCCTGAAGCTGCTCGAGACCGCCGTTCCGTCGGACTACGACGGCAAGCCGCTCTGGTGAAGGCCGCGCTCCTCGTCCTGACGCTGGCCGGGGCGCTGCGGGAGCCGCCCCCGACGGCGGCTGTGCCGCAGGCGGTCCCAGCACCCGCTGCGTCGCCGGCGGCGACACCCGACGAGGAGCGGCTCAGGAAGGTCCAGGAGCGGCGCGCGGCGCTCGAGCAGGAATTGAAGCGCATGCGCGGCGAGGAGAAGAGCCTGCTCGGCGAGGTGGAGCAGCTCGAGCTCGAGCTGCAGCTCCGGAGCGAGGAGCTCGTCGAGCTGCAAATCGCGCTGCGTCGCACGCGCGCGCAGCTCGATGCCACGGTGCTGCGCGTGAGGCAGCTCGAGACGAGCCTGGCCGAGGCCCGGCCCGCCCTCGCGCGGCACGCCCGCGCGCTCTACAAGCTCGGCGATATGAGCTACGTGCGGCTCTTGCTCTCGATCGACCGGCCCTCGGATTTCTTCCGCGGCTACCGGCTGATCACGACGCTCGCGCGCCGCGACAACGCGCGCGTCGCTCGCTTCCGGTCCGATCTCCTCGCCTTCACGAGCGAGCGGGCCACGCTCGAGCAGCGCACGCGCGAGTCGATCGCGCTCCGGAACCGGCTGGCAGGGGCGCGCCGCAGCCTCGACGCGCAGCGGGAGCGCAAGACCGAGCTCCTGACGTCGCTCGTCGAGCGCAAGGAGCTGAACGCGGCGTACGTGGAAGAGCTGGCGCAGGCCGAGACGCGCCTGCAGCAGCTGCTCTCGGGGCTCGGCGGCAGCGAGGTCGAGGTCCCGCTCGGGGCTTTCCGGGGCAGCCTGCCGTGGCCGGTCGAGGGCCCGGTGCGCGCCGGATTCGGCCGCCGCAAGCACCCGCGCTTCGACACCTACACCGTCCACAACGGGATCGAGATCGCCGCCGCCGCGGACGCGCCGGTGCACGCCGTCCACGGCGGACGGGTCGTGTTCGCGGAGCGCTTCCGCGGGTACGGGCTGATGGTCGTGGTGGACCACGGCGACAAGCGCCACTCGCTTTACGCCCAGCTCGCCGAGGTCGCGGTCAGCCCCGGACAGCAGGTGGCGGCTGGAGCACTCCTGGGCAGCGCCGACCCCGCCGGCCCCGACGGGCCGGGCGTCTACTTCGAGATGCGCTACCAGGGCCGCCCGGAAGACCCCGAGGGCTGGCTCGCGAAACCCTGATATCCTGATCGCATGAGCCACCGCTCGCGCCTCCTGATCGCCCTCGCCTCCACCGGCCTGATCGGCTACATCGCCGTCGGCGCGCTGCTCGGGCGAGCGTTCGGCGACACGAGCTACGGCCAGCTCGCGATCTTCAACGAGGTGGTCCGGCTGGTGCTCGACGCTTACGTCGAGCCGGTGAACCTCGACCGGGCGATGGCCGGCGCGCGGCTCGGCATGGCGGACGCCCTCGACGGCGACAGCTCCTACCTCGACCCCGAGCAGTACAAGCTGGTGCAGCAGCCCCCCGCCGAGACCGACGCCGATCTCGGCCTGGTGCTGACGCGCCGCTTCGCGTTCGTGATGGTCGTGGCGGCGAGGCCGGGGTCGCCCGCGGCGAAGGCAGGCTTAGAGCCGGGCGACATCGTCAAGGCGATCGACGAGCGGCACACGCGACCGATGCCCGCGCTCGTCGCCGAGCGGCTGCTGCGCGGCGCGCCTGGCTCGTCGGTGAAGCTCTCCGTGCTGCGCGCAGGTGCCGAACCGTTCGAGCTGACGGTGGTGCGCGAGCGCCTGCGACCCGCCGCCCCGGAATCGAAGATGCTGGACGAGGCCACGGGCTACGTGCGCGTGGCCGAGTTCACGCCGGCCACCGCCGAGGACGTGCGCGCGCAGCTGGAGACGCTGCGGCGCTCGGGCGCGACACGGCTGCTGCTCGACCTGCGCGACGCGGCGTGGGGATCCCCCGCGGACGGCGTGAAGGTGGCCGAGCTGTTCCTGCAGGGCGGGCCGGTCGGGAAGCTCGTGGGCCGGCGGGCGGACGAGAAACTGCTCCAGGCCGACATCGCGCGCAGCGCCTGGGCGGGCCCGCTCGCGGTGCTGGTGACGAACGGCACGGCGGGTCCCGGCGAGATCGTGTCGGCGGCCCTGCTGGACGCCGGCCGCGCCAAGCTCGTGGGTGAGCACACGTTCGGACGCGCCGCGGTGACGAAGACCGTGGCCCTCCCCGAAGGGGGCCTCGTGCTGACCGTGGCGAAGTACATGTCGCCGAAGGGCACCTCGATCCACGGCCAGGGCCTGACGCCCACGGTGCCGGTGGCTTCGGACGACGACGACGCGCCCGAGGGCGCGCCACGCCCGGACCGCATCCTCGAGAAGGCGCTCGAGGTCGTGAAGGCCGAAGGCGCGCCGGCTGGGAAGGCGGCGGCGTGATCTGAGCTGGGGGGTGCTGCGCCGCACCCCCCAGACCCCCCGCTCTCTACGCCCGAGTGAATCGGGCTCCGCTCGCAGCCTAGCGCACTAGAGCTCGCAGGCGCTTGCCGGCCGAGAAGCGCGGCCACTTCCGGGCCGGGAGCTTCATCGCCGCGCCCGTGTGCGGGTTGTGTGCGGCGCGCGCGCGCCGGTGGCTGACCAGGAACGTGCCGAAGTCGACGAGCTTCACTTCGCCACCCCGACGCAGCGCCCGCGTGACCTGCGCCAAGACGGCGTCGAGCACGCGCAGCACGTCGGTCTTCGTGAGGCCCGTGTCGCGCGCGATGCGCTTGACGAGCTCGGCCTTGTTCACGCTAGCGGGGGCACGGGGGGCGCTTAGCCCCCCGCAAGTTCAGTCCAGAGAGTCCCGCCATCGTTCGTCTTATCGTCTCGCTCTTCCATCTCGTGAACACCGGTGGACCTCCCCGGAACCTCGCGGACGCGATACGGTGCAGGGACGCTCTGGACGGGCCATCGGGGGGCTAAGCGCCCCCCGCGCCCCCGCTGCTTAGGGCTGGACCTCGAGCGGCGCTTCCTGAACCAGCTCGCGCTTGCCCAGCTTGTCGGTGACCTTAAGCTGCACGACGTACTTGCCGGGGCCGAAGTTGGCGAGCGGGATCGGCCCGACGGTCGAGCCGGCGAACTCCGTCGAGATCGGGTTGGGCGGTGCCTTGGCGATCGGGGTCTTGCTGCCGTCCTTGAAGATGCTGACGACGGCGCTCGCGTCGGCCTTGCCCGTGGTGGCGTCGAGCTTCAGGTCGTAGACCTGGTAGAAGAATTCGATCTGCTCCGACTGCTTCGCGGCCCCGCCGAAGGCCGGGACCAGGCGCAGCGGCCCGAGCTCGAAGGCGGCGAAGGGGTGGTTCGGGTCCGACTGGCCGCCCGGCAGCTCCTCGATGCGAGTGACGACGATCAGCGAGCCGGCCGAAGGCAGCTTGCTCACCACGCCGTCCGCGCTCGACTCGACGCGGGCGAGGTCCGGCACTTCGATCGGCATCGACGCGAGCGAGCCCTTGCCGCCCTTGGTGTCGACCGCGCCGGCCTTGAGCGTGTACTTCCCCGGACGCAGCGCGAGCTTGAAGCCGGCGACGAAGGCCCCGTCGGCGCCCACGGGCACGCTGGTCGTCTGCTCGGTCCAGGCCGACTCCTTTCCGTCCTCGGCGACGGCGCTCGCGGCGACCGAGACGCTCACGCTCTTGCCTCCGCCGCCGTCCGCGACGGCGAGCCCCGCCGCCTCGCCGCGCACGAGCCCCAGCAGCGCCGTGCCGCCGTCGGCGACCTTGAGGTAAGCCGTCTGGAGCGCGGTCGGGAAGTCCTGGCGCGGCTGCTTCAGCAGCGCGCGCGCCGCCGTGTCCTTGGGCAGCATCTCGGCGAGCTTGACCAGGCGGCCGTCTTTGTCCTTCTTGTAATCGAGGCTCGGCTGCGCCACGAGCGACGACGCGACGCGCTCCATCTGCGGCGCGAGCGCGCCGGGCGCGCGGCACTCCGCGTCGAACGCGATCGCGGCCTTGCCGCCCGTGAAGCTGCGGCCCGGCCGATCGCGGTAGGTCCAGGTCTCGGCAGCACGCAGGCCGGGGCTGGCGCTTCCGGCTTCCTGCTGGACCTCGTCGGGCTTGCCGAGCAGGATGAAGACGCGGCCGCAGTCCGTGTGCGACCCCGCCTGTGCGGGAATCCGGTACAGTCTGTCGGCCTCGGCCCGGGCTTTCTGGTACTCGGCCTGGTACTCGTTCGCCGGCGTCGTGAGGTCGGGATCGCGCCGGGCCCAGAAGATCTTCTGGAACTCGAGCCGGTCGCTCTTCTCCTTCAGCCCCCGGTAGGTCTTGTCCTCTTCGGCCAGGAGAAGGGGCCGGACCTCGTCGAGGAACTGCTTGTCGTCCTTGTCCGGTTTCTGGGCACTTGCGAGCCCGGGTGAGATGAAGAAGAGGCCCCCCAGGAATGCGAGATGGACCGAGCGAGCGCGCATCGCGTTTTCTCCTTGCTTCTTCGAGGCCTTGATCTTACGCGCACGGCGGCCGGGTCCACAACGCCCTGGTGGGTGGCGAACGGTGAGGCCCGGCACGCTCCGTGCTAGTCTCGGCCCTCGTGCCGATCCGCCTGTCCGAGACCGCCGCCGCCACGACGCTGGCTCTCCTGGTATCGCTGGCCGTGTCCGCGCCGGCGAACGCGGCCTCCCGCCGCTCGTCACCGAGGCGCGGGACCGCGCCGACGTCGGTCGTTCTGCCGGCGAGCGCGTCGGCCTGGGACGTGGCCGTGGGTGAGGCCGCCCGTAGCGGGCTCGGACGGTCGCAGGGCGCGGTCGTCGCGATGGACCCGCGCAGCGGACGCGTGCACGCGCTCATCAACCCCGCGCTCGGAATGCAGCGCGCGTTCCAGCCGTGCTCGGTGTTCAAGATCGTGGTCGGGATCGCGGGTCTCTCCGAAGGCGTGATCACACCCGACACCACGTACCGCTGCCGCAAGGGGTGCTGGATGTGGGCCGGCCATGGTGCCATCGACCTCGAGCGCGCGCTCGCCGTGTCGTGCAATCCCTACTTCGAGTGGGTCGGCGAGCAGCTCGGGTACGAGAAGCTGCAGCGTTACGCGCACCTGCTCGGCCTGGGCGAGCCGTCCGGCATCAACCTCACGGGCGAGACGGCGGGCCGCGTACCGCAGTTCGTCAGGCCCGCGGAGGTCGGACACTTGTCGAGCCATGCCGAGGGGATCGCGACGTCGGCGGTGCAGCTCGCCGTGCTGATCTCGGCGACGGTCAACGGCGGCGTGGTGTTGCGGCCGCAGGTGAGCGGTCCCGACGGCTTCGCCGCCACCGAGCGCTGGCGGCTGCCCGAGGGCACGCGGCTCGAGGGCCTGAGCGCGGGCTTCGCCGGAGCCGTCAACGAGGGCAGCGCGAGCGCGGCGTTCGACCCCGACGTGGCGGTGGCCGGCAAGACCGGCACCTGTTCGTCGCTCGGCTGGTTCGCTTCGTACGCGCCCGCAGACCGGCCCGAGCTCGTGGTGGTCGTGTTCCTGAGGCACGGCAGCGGCCACGGCGCCTCCGCCGTGGCCGGGCGCATCTTCCGTCAGCTGTTCAGCGGCGGCTCGGCCACGACCGCAGCCGGCATGCCGTAGCGGCCCTAGATCGACGGCTTCTCGAGCGTGACCGTGAGCCGGGTCGTCTCGCCCGGCGCGACGTCGACCTCGTTCTCCGCGGTGCGGTAGCCCGGCCGCACCACCTCGATGCGGTGCCGGCCGGGAGCGAGCCGGAGTGACGCGGCCTCGCGGCCGGTGCCGCGGAAGGCCCCGTCGACGTAGACCGAAGCGTCCTCTGGTTGCACGCTCAGCTTGAGCCGACCGGAGCGCGCGACGCGCTCCTCGGCCGCCGCGGCCTCTTCGTCCGCGGCCGGGCCGTCCTCGGCCTCGCGTTCACGACGCAGCTCGCGTTCGGGCAAGGGCACGCCACCCGAGAGGTCCTCGAGGGTTTCGCCGGTTCCCTTCTGCAAGTCGTAGTGCAGCTTCAGCGTCGCGTCCGGCCCTACGTAGACACGCATGCGGTGGGTCTTGTAGCCCTCGAGCTTGAGCGCGATCTCGTGGCGGCCGGGCGAGACATGGAGCCGCTGGAGCAGGCCGTCGAAGTCGTCCACCACGCCGGCATAGTACCCGTCGACGTAGACGCGGGCTTCGGAAGGGTCGACGAGCACGCGGATCGATCCGCCTTCGCGCCGCACGTGGTGATACACGCTGCCGCCGCCCCAGCCGCCCGGGTAGCCCCAGTAGCCGCCGTACCAGCCGTAGGAACTGTATGGCCACCAGTAGCCGCCGTAGCCGGGGTGGTAATAGCTCCAGCCGCGACCGCCGTAGCCAGGGTAGTAGCCGCCGCCGCTTCCGGTGCCGCTCCCGGCGCGGGGGTGCCGGCGCTGGGCGTTCGTGAGCCCCGAATAGCCGGAGCCCGAGCTCGAGCTGTTGGAGCTCGAGCTGCCGGGGCTCGAGTACGACGAGTCGCCGCTCGACTGCGCGCCCGGCGACGGATGGCGGGCGCCGCTATCCGACGAGCCGCCGCGCGAGGAACCGCCGCCGTCACCACCACCACGGGGCACGGCCCGATCCTGCGCCAGCACCAGGGTCGGTGCAAGCGCCAGGCTCGCCGCAAGGAAGATTCTGCCGCTTCGAGCGCTCATCGTCGCCTCCATCGTCCGGTCGTCACCGGTCGGGAGTTCTGCAACGCGCGTGCCGATCCGCGGCGATCGCGCGGCGTTGGCAAGTCGTTGATTCGGCTCGCCCCATCGCGAAGTGAGCCCTTGGGTGTGCGGGCGAGCGCCGTCCTTTCACGCGGACAGTCCTGTCCCCAGCTCGCGTACCCTCTCACCGTCGGCCCTCGGGTGATCCGGCTCCTGGCCGATCCCGATCGGCTCACTGCGATCCCATTCCTGCCCTCCGTCGGCGTACGATTCCGGCTCTGAGCAGCCTTCCTCCATTCGTTCCGTTCGGCACCGCGCACGTGAGCGCGCTCGCCTCCGTCGCGTTCGTCGCGGCGCTGCTCGTCCTGCTCGTGCGCGCTCGCCCCAGCCTCGGAGCGCCCGTCCGTTGGGCGCTCGCCGCGGGGATCGTCGGACTCGTGGCCTTCGAGCTGAAGGTGGCGGCGGACGAGGGCTGGCTGAGCTGGAAAACGGTGCTGCCCCTCGAGCTGTGCGACGCCGCGCTCGTGCTGGCCGTCTTCACGCTCCTGTGCCCGAGACGGGCCCCCGCCGAGGTCGTCTACTTCTGGGCCGGCTCCGGCACGCTCCTCGCCATGCTCACCCCCGAGCTGCCGTGGAGTTTCCCGCGCTGGGAGTTCGTCGTCTTCTTCGGCCTTCACGGCCTCGTGCTCGTGGCTGCGATGGTACTGGTGTTCGGCCTGGGCCTCCGGCCCCGGCCGAGGGCCCCCCGGCGGATGCTCGGCATCACCGCCGGGTGGGCGGCGTTCGTGAGCCTCGTCAATCTCGTGCTCGGGACGAACTTCATGTACCTGCGCCATAAGCCGACCGTGGCGACTCTCCTCGACTGGATGGGGCCCTGGCCCGTCTACATCGGCGTGGGCGGGGCCGTGGCGCTCATTCTGTTCCACGTCCTCGCCCTCCCTTTCCGCCGCGACCTATACTCCTGACCCCGTGAGCCCCGCACCAGCATCGCCCTCGCGGCGAAGGCTCCTCGTCTCGAGCGGCGAGCCCTCGGGCGATCTCTACGCGGGCGAGCTCGTCCGGCACCTGCGCGGCGGCAGCGAGGCCTTCGACGTTTTCGGGCTCGGTGGCGATCGCCTCCAGGCCCAGGGAGCCCGGCTCCTCGCCCACGTGAGCGAGCTGGCCGTCGTGGGACTCGTCGAGGTGCTTCGCCACTTGCGCCGGCTGCGAGCGGTGTTCCGCTCGGTGCTCGCCGAGGTGGACCGCGAGCCGCCCGCCCTCGCGGTGCTGGTGGACTACGCCGGTTTCAACCTGCGCCTGGCCCGGGCGCTGCACCGGCGTGGCATTCCCGTCGTGTACTACGTTTCGCCGCAACTGTGGGCGTGGCGGCGCGGGCGCATGCGCGCGGTGCGGGACTGCGTCTCGCACATGATCGTGATCTTTCCCTTCGAGGAGCCCTTCTACCGCGAGGCCGGGGTCCGCGTGACCTTCGTCGGCCATCCTCTCGTCGACCTGGTTCGACCGGCCGCCGACCCGCGGGGTTTCCTCGCCGCGGAGGGCCTCGACCCCGACCGTCCCGTGCTCGCGGTACTGCCGGGGAGCCGCCGCCAGGAGATCGCCTACAACCTCCCGCCGATCGCCGGCGCACTGCGGCTGCTGAAGCAGCAACGGCCCCGCCTGCAAGCCGCTCTCGCGATGGCGCCGGGAATCGATCGCAGCCTGTTCGACGCTGCGCTCGGCCAGCTCGAGGTCGCGCGTGTCGAGGGGCAGACGCACGCGCTCATGGGGGCGGCGACCGCCGGGATCGTGGCATCCGGAACGGCCACGGTCGAAGCCGCGCTCCTCGACCTGCCGTCCGTGGTGGTGTACCGGCTGTCCCCGCTGACCTACGCGATGGGCCGGCCTTTCGTGCACGTACCCCACTACGCGATGGCCAACCTGATCGCGGGCCGGCGCGTTCTGACGGAGCTGATTCAAGGCGAGTTCCGACCGGACACGGTGGTCCGTGAAGTGAACCGGCTCCTGGACATCGGCGCGCAGCGGGCGTCGGTCCAGGAGGGTCTCGCCGAAGTTCGGGGCCGGCTGGGAGCGCCCGGCGCATCAGCCCGGGCCGCCGAGGTCGTGAAAGCCCTGTTGTAGAGGTCGTGGGGCCCTCCCGTAGGGACCTGAGGGCGCTGCTGCTCTTAAGCGTCAAAAAAGCTTGACATGGCGAGAGGTTGTGTGTGACCTTTTCAGGTGAATTCTAGGTAAGGGGTCTCCATGAACCGAATCGCTTACGGGATGGCCGCCGCCGCCCTCGTTCTGGTGGGCTGTCACACGATCACTGAGGAGCTGCCCACTCGGCCCACGGCGCCCCCGAAGGCGCCCGCCTCCGGCGTTCTGAAGGTTTCGATCCCGGCGATTCCTATTCCGACCCCCACACCGAAACCGAGCACGACACCGACGCCCGCTCCCGGACCGGGGCCGACTCCGACGCCGGCGCCCGCCCCGACGCCTCCCCCGAGCACCGGCGGATGCGGTAACCCGCTGCCGCCGCCCGTCCAGCGGATGAACACCAAGATCCACATCCGGGGGCCGAACCGCTACACGCTCGACACGACACCGCTCGTCCACGACCGCGAGTACTGCGCGAAGATCGGTTTCACGGACGGGCGCATCGACTGCCCGGTCCGGACCGAAGGCTCGCCGGATCGCGTGGCATGCGAGATCTACGCGATCGGGCGCGCGCGCGACACCGGAAGGCCGGGACCGACCTGGACGCGCAACAACCGGTTCTGCACCGGAGTGGCGGGCGACTGCGAGAACCACGAGGAGAACCAGTTCCTGCTCTACGCCTTCGGCGGGGGCTACTACCAGGCGTGCACGGACGGCGGCGTCTGCGGCGGCGTCCAGGTGGACCGCTGAGCCAGGAGCGACCGCTTGACAGCTCCGGGCCGCCGTGTGACCGTCAAGCCGTGACGCGGGTCTTCACGCTCCGAGCCCTCGGCACCGGGTTCATGGCCTGCTGTCTGACCGCGTGGGGCTGCGGCTCGCTCGACACGTCAACGGCGCCCGAGCCCGCGCAGCCGGGGCCGCCCACGGCGAGCACTCCTGCTCCGAACCCTCAGGCCACGCCGACTCCGGTGCTCGGAGGGCCGGCGCCCAAGCCCAGCCCGACGCCGGAGCCCGGAGCGACGCCGGACCCGGGCGCGACGCCCGTGCCCCCGGAGGGGTCCGGGAACTGTGGCAGCCCGCTGCCGCCTGCGCTCTCGCGGATCAACGTCAAGGTCCACCAGCGCGGCGACAACCACTGGCTGCTCGACTCGACCCCGCTCGTGGGACCGGACGCGGCCTACTGTGCCAGAATTGGCTTCACCGATGGCCGGAGCATCTGCGCCGTGCGCGTCGAAGGCCACCCCGAGCGCGAGGCGTGCGAGCTCTACGTCACCGGCCGCGCGCGCGACACGGGCCGCTCGGGTCCCACCTGGTCGGTGGACGGGAGCGCCTGCGGCGGGCGGCCGGTCTGCGAGAACCACCCCGACAATCAGTACCTGGTGGTTGCTTTCAAGAACGGGCTCTACAAGGCGTGCGGCAAGAACGACGTCTGCGGAGAAGTGGCCGTCGACCGCTGATCGGTGCTTGCGTCGGTCGATGAGAGCGCTCGCGTTCGCCCTGGCGCTGGCGCTCGTCAACGGCGGCTGCGGCGGAGGGGACACGAAGGCGCCGACCCGCCCCGCACCGCTGCCCGATGTCGCGTCCATCCCCACGGCGCCGGCCCCGCAGCCGACGGCCACACCCGTGCCGGGCTCGGAGCCGGACCCTGACCCCGTCCCGGGGACGCCGGGCGGCGGCGGGGGCGTCTCGGGCAGCTGCGGCGAGCCCGCGCCGCCGCCGGTCTCGCGCATGAACGTCAAGCTCCACGGCGCTCAGGGAGACCGCTCGCTGCTCGACTCGACGCCGCTCGTCGGACCGGATGCGGCGTACTGCAAGAAGATCGGCTTCAGCGACGGGCGCACGATCTGTCCCGTCCGCGCGGAGGGTCACCCGGAGCGGCAGGCGTGCGAAGCCGCGCGCGTCGGGCGCGCCTCGGACACCGGACGCCCCGGCCCGACGTGGTCGGCGAACGGCAAGCGCTGCAACGGACCGGACGGCGGGGCCGCCTGCCTCAACCATCCCGACAACCAGTACCTCGCCTTTGCGTACGGCTCCGGCAGCTTCCGAGCCTGCACCGCGAGCGGCGTCTGCGGCGAGGTGGTGCTCCAGTAGCGGCGGCCCCGCCCCGCTTCGGTGCTAGAATCCCGCGCGACCACGCACACGCCCCGGCCGGAGGAGGGATGGCCAAACGAATCCTTGTCGTGGATGACGATGAGAACATCCTGAGCCTCGAGCGCACGATCCTCGAGCAGAAGGGGTTCGTCGTCACGACGGCGGGCGGCGGCGAGGAGGCGCTGAAGCTGCTGCGCGAGCAGGAGTTCGACCTCGTGCTGCTCGACGTGATGATGCCCGACAAGGACGGCTTCGAAGTCTGCCGTCAGATCAAGCAGGACGGGCGCACGAAGGCGATCCCGGTGATCTTCCTGACCGCGAAGGGCGGGGGCGAGGCGCTCGCCGAGGGCTTCGAGTCGGGCGCGGTCATGTACATCAACAAGCCCTTCACCGCGAACAAGCTACTGACCATCGTCAACACGATGCTCGAGCAGGCCGAAGCCGGCGCGTCGCAGTAACGGGCTACAGGCTCTCGAACCGCGTCAGCCATTCGAAATCGTTGTATCGCGCGTCGATCTCGGGCCGCGTCAGCGTGAGCAGCCGATCCAGGCTTATGGCCTCGACGCAGAACGACGCCAGCGTGCTGCCCATCACGACCGCCTGGCGCAGCGCCGCGTCGCCGGCTCCGGGGGCGCTCGCGAGATAGCCCATGAAGCCTCCCGCGAACGTGTCGCCGGCGCCCGTCGGATCCACCACCGTCTCGAGCGGCAGCGCGGGCGCGGCGAAGCAGCCGTCGTCGCCGAACATCAGCGCGCCGTGCTCTCCCTTCTTCACGACCAGCGTGCGCGGTCCCATCCCGCGGATCACGCGGGCCGCCTTGACCAGGTTCCACTCGCCCGACAGCTCGCGGGCCTCCTGGTCGTTGATCAGCAGCACCTGGACCCTCGCGAGCGTCTCGCGCAGCTCCCTGGGCTTGCCCTTGATCCAGAAGTTCATCGTGTCGCAGGCGACCACCCGCGGCCGCTCTACCTGCTCGAGCACGCGCCGTTGCAGCCCGGGGTCGATGTTGCCGAGGAACACCAGCTCCGAGCGCCGATAGCCCTCGGGGATCTTGGGCTCGAAGAACTCGAACACGTTGAGATCGGTCGAGATCGTGTCGCGTGAGTTGAGGTCCTGCGAGTACTTGCCCTGCCAGTGGAAGGTCTTGCCGTCCATCCGCTCGAGCCCCAGGAGATCGATCGGGCGGCCGCGGAAAGCAGCGAGCTGGGCCTCGCCGAAGTCGTGGCCCACGACGCCCACCAGGTTCACGGGCGTGAAGAACGAGGCGGCCACCGCGAAGAAGGAGGCGCTGCCCCCGAGCACGCGCTCGGCGCGGCCGAGCGGCGTCTCCACGGTATCGAAGGCCACGCTCCCGACGACCAGGATCGACATCGAATCTCCTTAGCCCCGAAGAACCCGTTCGCCCGTCCGCAGGGCTACGGGATGTAGCGGCCCACGAGGGGCGCGAGCTCGCGCTTGACGGCTTCCGGCACCTGATCGGCCGGGGTCAAAAGCGCGTGGCGCAGCGCGTGCTCGCACTCGCACTGCCGTGGCAGCGGCAAACGCTTCACGACGGCCCGCAGCACCGAGCGCGCGGTCGCAACGTTCTGCCCCAGCACCGCCATCACGCTAGAGGCGGTGACGGCATCGTGCTCCGGGTGCCAGCAGTCGTAGTCGGTCACCATCGCGAGCGTGGCGTAGCAGATCTCCGCCTCGCGGGCGAGCTTGGCTTCCTGCAGGTTGGTCATGCCGACCACGTCGGCGCCCCACGAGCGGTAGAGGCGCGACTCCGCGAGCGTCGAGAAGTGCGGGCCCTCGATGCACACGTAGGTCCCGCCCACGTGGTGGCGCGCCCCGGCCTCCTCGCACCCCTCGGCCATCCGCCTCGAGAGCACGCCGCAGAAGGGATGTGCGAACGCGACGTGCGCCACGAGCCCGCGGCCGAAGAACGTGGAGCGGCGCTGCAGCGTGCGGTCGATCAGCTGGTCCGGGATCAGCATCTCGAGCGGAGCGTACTGCTCCTTCAGCGAGCCCACCGCCGAGACCGAGAGCAGGAACTCGACGCCGAGCTTCTTCATCGCGAAGACGTTGGCCTGGAAGTTGAGCTCGTGCGGCAGGATGCGGTGGCCGCGCCCGTGGCGCGGGAGAAACGCCACGCTTCGCCCTTCGAGCTGGCCGACCATCATGCTGTCCGAGGGCGGCCCGAAGGGCGTCTCGACCGGCACCTCGCGCACGGCCGTGAAGCCCTCCATCTGGTAGAGCCCCGTGCCGCCGATGATCCCGATCTGGACCTGCTCGCTCATCCCTGGTTGCTCCACTGGCCGGCTCACGCGTGGGCCGACCGGCGATACTACGCGCTTCCCCACAACGCCGGCAAACGCCCGAGGGCCTCCGGGCGCCTTCGTTTCAGCGGCGTACTCCCGCGCGCCCGGTGTGCGTGCCCGGTGTGCGTGCCCGACCCGCTACGGCTTCCGCTCCTGCTTGAGCTCCAGCAACACGCCTGCGGCGCCCTTCGGATGCACGAAGGCGACGCGGCAGCCAGCGGCGCCGACGCGGGGCGTTTCGTCGAGCAGCGGCACGCCGCGCGCCTTCATCAGGGCGAGCGCCGCGTCGAGGTCGTCGACGAGCACGCACACGTGGTGCAGCCCCGAGCGCTTCTCGAGGAAGCGCGCGATCACTGAGCCGGGCTCGGTCGGCTCCAGCAGCTCGAGATGCGACTCGCCCACCGCGAGGAACGCAGTGCGCACCTTCTCGGTCGGGACGTCGTGGGTCTCGCCGACCTGGAAGCCGAGCGCCTCGTAGGCGCGCAGCGCGCCGTCTAGGGCGGGCACGGCGATGCCGAGGTGGTCGATCTTCAGGATCTTCATGCGCGCGCCATCTTGCCGACGAGCTCGTCGGCCGCCGCGAACGGGTCGATCTCGCGCCGCACCAGCCGCTCGACGACTTCGTCCTTCTCCCCCGGCCGCAGGCCGGAGAACGCGCGCTCCATCAGGCGCTGCCGCACCGCGTCCTCGAGCTGCCGGCCGAGCTGTGTCCGTCGCTTCCGGGCGAGCGCGCCCGTGTCGCGGGCGCGCCTCTGGAACTCGAGCACCACGTCCACGAGCGCGCGCGTCCCCTCGTCCCGCGTCGCGACCGTCCGCACGATCGCGGGCGCCGGGCCGTCGCCCGGGACGAGCGACAGCATCGACTCGATCTCGGCCACCACACGGTCGGCTCCGTCGCGGTCGGCCTTGTTCACCACGAACACGTCGGCGATCTCCATGATCCCGGCCTTGAGAGCCTGGACCTCGTCGCCCAGCCCGGGGACCAGCACCACGACGCACACGTCCGCGGTGCCCACGATCTCGACCTCGTCCTGGCCGACGCCGACCGTCTCGACCAGGATCACGTCCTTGCCGGCGGCCGAAAGGACCGTGAGCACCTGGTCGGTGGCCGCAGCCAGGCCGCCCAGGTGGCCGCGGGTCGCCATCGAGCGGATGAAGACGCCGGGATCGAGGGCGTGCGCCTGCATCCGGATGCGGTCCCCGAGGATCGCTCCCCCGCTGAAGGGCGAGCTCGGGTCGACGGCGACGATGCCGACGCTCCGGCCCTCGCCGCGCAGGAGTGCCGTCAGGCGATCGACGAGCGACGACTTGCCTGCGCCCGGTGGCCCGGTCACACCGATCACCAGCGAGCGGCCGGCGTGCGGGAAGAGCGCTCCGAGCAGGGCCTGCGACTGCGGCGAGTCGTCCTCGACCAGGCTGATCGCGCGCGCCACGGCGCGCGTGTCGCCCGCGCGCACGCCGGCGACGAGGCCCGCGAGCGCCTCCTCCACTAGCGAACCACCGGATGCAGCCCGAGCAGCAGCCGCGCGATCACCATGCGCTGCACCTCGCTCGTGCCCTCGCCGATCGTGCCGAGCTTGGCGTCGCGCAGGTAGCGCTCCACCGGGTACTCCTTGATGTAGCCGTATCCGCCGTGGAGCTGGACCGCCTCGAGCGTCACCTCGACCGAGGCCTCGCTCGCGAAGAGCTTCGCCATCGAGGACTCGGCGGTGTGCGGCCGGCCCTGGTCGGCCAGCGCTGCGGCGCGCCAGGTGAGCAGGCGCGCGGCGGCGATCTTCGTGGCCATCTCGGCCACCTTGAACTGGGTCGCCTGGAAATCGGCGAGCGGGTGGCCGAACTGCCTGCGCTCGCGCACGTAGCGGATCGACGCGTCGAGCGCCGCCTGCGCGATCCCGAGCGAGAAGGCCGCGATCCCGATGCGGCCCTTGTCGAGGATGCGCAGCGTGTCGACGAAGCCCATGCCCGCCTGGCCGATCAGGTTGCCGAGCGGAACGCGGCAGTCCTCGAACACCAGCTCGGAGGTGTCCGACGAGCGCACGCCGAGCTTGTCTTCCTTGCGGCCGGAGCGGAAGCCGGGCGTCCCCCGCTCGACGACGATCGCCGAGATGCCTTTCTTGCCCGCCGCGCGGTCGGTCACGCTCATCACGACCGCCGTATCCGCGATGCGGCCGTTGGTGATGAAGTTCTTCGATCCGTTGAGCACCCAGTGCTCGCCGTCACGAACCGCGGTCGTCCGCATCCCGCCCGCGTCCGACCCGGAGCCCGGCTCGGTGAGGCCCCAGCAGCCCACCTTCTCGCCGCTCGCGAGCGGCGGCAGGAAGCGCCGCTTCTGCTCCTCGCTGCCCGCGAGGTGGATGTGCGCGGAGCAAAGCCCGTGGTGCGCGGCGAGCGACAGCGCCACACCCGCGTCGACGCGCGCGAGCTCCTCCATCACCACCGCCCAGTCGAGCGTCGAGAGCGCCGAGCCGCCGTACGCCTCGGCCCAGCAGGCGCCCGCCAGCCCGAGCGCGCCGAGCCGCGCGAAGATCTCGCGCGGAAACTCCTGCTTCTCGTCCCACTCGCGCGAGTGCGGGGCGAGCTCGGCCTCGGCAAAATCGCGCACGGTCTTGCGCAGCAGTCGCTGCTCTTCGCTCAGCTCGAAGTCCACATCGCCTCCGCGCCGGGCCAAGGGCGTCCCGACCGTCTCATGGTATACCGCCGCCGTGAAGAAGCGCCTTCGCCGCCGGGTGGCCCTGGCCGGCCTGATCGGCCTCGTCGGCTGCGGCGTCTGGTTCCTTTCGGGGCTGCCCGCGCGGTCCGACGTCGGCGCGCTGCAGCGGAAGAACCCCGGCAAGACCCGCCTCATGCTCCAACGCGAGGACGAGGCGAGGGCGAAGGGGCGCCGGGCGCGCGCCGCGCAGGCGTGGGTCCCGCTGTCTTCCGTCTCGCGCCACCTGATCCACGCGGTGCTCGCCTCCGAGGATCAGAAGTTCTTCGGGCACGAGGGCGTCGATTGGAGGGCGATCCAGGAGTCGCTCGAGGAGAACGTCGACAAGGGCCGCTTCGCGCGGGGCGCGAGCACGATCACACAGCAGCTCGCGAAGAACCTCTACTTCGGCACGCACAAGACGCCCGTGCGCAAGCTGCGCGAGCTGATCGTGACGCGCTGGCTCGAGGAGGACCTCTCCAAGGCCCGGATCCTGGCCCTCTACCTGAACGTGATCGAATGGGGCGACGGGGTGTACGGCTGCGAGGCGGCCGCCCAGCACTGGTACGGCAAGCCCGCCGCGGCGCTCTCGGAGACCGAGGCCGCGGGCCTCGCCGCCATGATCCCGAACCCGCGGCGCATCAACCCGCGGTTGGGCACCGCTCGCCACGAGCGTGCCACGCGCCGGGTGCTGTGGCTCATGGCACAGGCGGGATACATCGGGCGCGACGTCGCTCCGCTCGGCGCCGAGCCGCCGCCGGAACCGGTGGCGGAGGACGAGGAGCCGGAGGACGTACCGGCGCCCACCCCCGCCACCCCCGCCACCCCCGCCGCTCCCGCACCTCCGGCCACTTGAGCCCGTCACAGGCACGGACAGCCCCGGGTGTACCATTCCGCCATGAAGCTCGCGAGCCTGCTCGTCTCGGACTACATGTCGGAGAACCCGATCACGATCGAGCCCGAGGAGCCGCTGATGCGCGCGCTCGAGATCATCCGCCTGCGCGGCGTGCGCCGCCTGCCGGTGGCGGTCGGGGGCATGCTGGTGGGTCTCATCACCGAGGGCGACATCAAGCGTGCGGAGCCGTCGACGCTCACCGACTCCCAGGAGGAGTTCACTCGCGTCATGGAAGGGACCCCGATCTCGCGCATCATGATCTCGAAGCCGGTCACGACCACAGCCGACAGGCCGCTGATGGAGGCGGCCGAGATCATGCTCAACACGAAGTACGGCGCGCTGCCGGTCGTCGCGGGCGGCCGCGTCGTCGGGATCCTGACCGACAACGACCTGACCCGAGCCCTCGTCGACCTGATGCGGGAGGCGAAGGAAGCCCAGGGCTGAACCGACGTGGCCCTGCCCGAGGACGCCGACATCGAGACCTCGTCCGATGCCTACGCTCGACGCTTCGGCGGCGCCGTCGGCAGCTTCTTCCTGGAGCGGCAAGCTCGTGCCGTGCTCGATCTGCTACGACCTTGGCCGGGAGCGAAGGTTCTCGACGTGGGCGGGGGCCACGGCCAGGCCACGGGCCCGCTGGTCGCCGCGGGCTTCGCGGTGACGGTCCTCGCGAGCGACCCCTCCTGCGAGGCCCGCGTCCGCGAGTGGACGGCTTCGGGCCGAGCACGTTTCGTCGCGGCCGACCTGCTGGCGCCCGGCCTGCCCGAGCGTTCCTTCGACGTAGTCCTTTCGCTGCGGCTTTTGCCCCACGTCCGGCGCGTGGGTGAGCTGGTGGCGACGCTCGGGCGGCTCGCGCGCTTCGCGGTGGTCGTCGACTACCCCACGCGCCGCAGCGTCAACGCCGTGTCCGGGCTCTTCTTCGGCCTCAAGCGGGGCGTCGAGGGCGATACGCGCCCGTTCACGGTGTTCGCCGACCGCGAGATCGAGACGGCGTTCGCGGCCCACGGCTTCTCGCCGACGGGCCGCCGGCCCCAATTCCTGGCGCCGATGGCGCTCCACCGGGCGGTGGGCTCGGCCCGTCTCGCGCGCGCCGTCGAGGGCGCGGCATCCGCCCTTGGCCTGACGCGCGCGTTCGGCTCTCCCGTCGTCCTGAGGCTCGAGCGGCGTGGCTGAGCCAGAATCGGCGCGCGAGTGGGCGATGGCGCTCTACGGGCGCTCCGTACTCAAGCAGCGCAAGGTCGCGGAGATCGTCCGTTCGCTCGGTCCCACCCACGGGCTGCGCTGCCTCGACCTCGGGTCCGACAACGGCGTCGTGAGCCTGTTGCTGCGCGAGCGCGGCGGCTCCTGGGCCTCGGGCGACCTCACGGACGAGGCGGTCGCGTCGATCCGCTCGCTGGTGGGCGACGACGTGCATCGCGTCGCTGGCGACCGCCTCCCGTTCGCGGACGCGAGCTTCGACCGGGTCGTGGTCGTCGACATGCTCGAGCACGCGCCCGACGAAGCCGCGTTCGCTCGCGAGCTCGCGCGCGTGACCAAGCCGGGGGGCCGCCTGGTGGTGAACACGCCGCACCTCAAGCGCACGCTGCTGCGCCGGGTGCGCCACGCACTCGGACAGACCGACGCGAAGCATGGCCACCTGCGCCCCGGCTACACGCCCGAGCGACTTCGGCAGCTCTTGGCTCCGGCCTTCGCTCTCGAGAGCCACCGCACCTACTCGCGCTTCTTCTCGGAGGCGGTCGACACCGCCCTCAACTGGTGCATCGAGCGCCTCGGCAAGAAGTCCTCGGCCAAGGGCATGGTCGTCACTGGCGACGACCTGTCCCGCCACTGCAAGGCCTACCGCGCGTACAGCTTGATCTACCCATTCGTCTGGGCCCTGAGCCGCCTCGACGCCCTGGTCCCGGCCTCGGGCTATATGCTGATCGCCTCCGCCCGGCGACGCTGAGGCCCGGCTCTTTCCTCAGCTCCCCACCATGAAGAACGAAAGGCTTGGCGCAGCCCTGGCGAGCCTCGCGATGCGTTCGAACAGAGTCGGCCGCCAGCCGTTTAGCGCGTCGGCAGGATGCGAGGGAAGGCCCCGCCGATGCTGCCTTCGTGATAGACGAGGTGATCCTGCTGGAGGGCCTCGCGGAGCGCCCGGGGCTCCTGCCGGAACAGCCCGCCGTCCTTGACCATCACGGCCCGGCCCGCTTCCCGCTCGGGCAGCAGGACGACGACCTCACGGGCCGCCTCGAGCGCCGCGTGCCAGCGCTGGGACAGCTCCGCGGCTCGGGGCGATTCGCCCTCGAAATCCAGACCCTCGAGCGCGGCCTCGGAGTAGCGGGCCGATCGTGCGGCCTGCTCCAAGATCGCGGCCGGGCTCCAGCCGGGGTCCTTGCCGCAGGCCGCCCAAGCGAGAAAGCCGAGCGGCTGCACCTCGCGGTCGCACGTCAGCGTGTCGACGAAATCCCGAGGCTCGACCCGACCCACGAGCGACAGCACCTTGCTCGTGGCGAGGTCGAAGGGATGGAGCACGAGGCCCAGCTCCTGGTGCCGGACCAGCGGGAAGAAGCGATAGGCGCTGTCGTGCGCCCACTCGATGATCACGGCGTCCGAGTCTCGCCGGACCTCGGCTTGCACGGACGCAGGCCGCTCGCGCACGACCGACACGCTGTGGCCTTTCGCTTCGAGCAGCTCTCGGTCTTCCTTCCAGGAGGCGGCGAGCGCCTGCTCGGTGTCGTGAAACAGGGCGAGATCACGAGAGCGGCGGGGAGCGTGGAGCAGCTCGTTGAGGGCGGCCCCGCCGGCGACGTAGCTATCGCCGTTGCGGATGCGGTTCTCGGCTAGGAGCCGGCAGACGCCGCGTTGGAACTCGGTGAGAGCCATTGCCGGATCTCGGACGAGCGTTGGAAGGCCGCGCGGTCGCCGTGGCGCTCGATGGCCGCGAGCACCCGCAGTGCCTGTGCCTCGCTGGCCGGATAGTAGTCCGGCGCGAGGAACCAGAGACAGCGGGAGCGGGAGCGGTAGCGGTCGATCAGGCTCCGCAAGGCGGAGGCGACCTCGGGGTCCAGCGGGTCCACGCCGCCCATTGTATGGCGGGCATGCCCCGAGTCTTGGCGAGCGCCCTGTTTGGCACGCAGGCCGGCCAACGCCTCAGCGCGCCGGGAGGATCCGGTCGCGGTCCGAGAGCGTGGCTATGCCCAGCGCGCCGGAGCGCACGAGCACCCAAGCCGCGGTCTGCTCGCGGCGGTTGTGGCCCACGAGGTGGAAGAGCTCCGTGAGGACCGCAAGGCCGGAATCCCGGCCGCCCTCACTCCCCCGCGGCTGGCGGAGCCGGCGCGCGCGCCTCCATGTACATCGTCGCGAGCAAGCGGTCGAGGAACGTCACCTGGGCCGGGTGCAGCAGGAAGCGGGCACGGTCGATCGGGATGAACTTCGCCTCGTCGACTTCCTTCTGGTCCGAGCGCGGCGCCGCGTCCTCGGGCGCGGGGCCGGCAAAGCCGTGGATGCGCTTGCGGCTGCGGGCGAGGTCGACGCTGCCGATCGAGTGCAGCGGCCCCGCCTTGACGCCGGTCTCCTCGACGGTCTCGCGCCGGGCCGCGACCTCGAGTTCTTCGCCCGGGTTGCTGCGGCCCTTGGGAATGCTCCACGGCGCGCGGCGGTTGTACGGGCCCCACGGGTGGACGATCAGCACCTCGAGCCGCCCGCCGACCCTGCGGTAGAGCAGCGTGCCGGCGGACTCGATCACCGCCCGGTCCTCCGCGACTCCTTGTCCTCGTACATGCGCTTGTCGGCGAGCCGGATCAGCCCCTCCTTGGTGTTCGCCTCCGCGGGGTAGGTCGCGAGGCCGAGCGACACCCCGAGCCGCGCGTTGATCCCCTCTTCCTGGAGGAAGGTGTGGCCCTCGACGAGCTGCCGCAGCTTCTCGGCGAGCACCCTCGCCGCCGCGCCGTCCGTCTGCGGCAGGATCACCACGAACTCGTCGCCGCCGTAACGCGCCGGGATGTCGGTCTCGCGCACGGCGGCGCGGATCAGGAAGCCGACCTCGCGCAGCGTGCGGCTGCCGCGCAGGTGTCCGTACTGGTCGTTGATCGGCTTGAAGCGGTCGAGGTCGATGAACAGCAGCGACAGCGTCGACCCGTAGCGGTTGACGAGCTTCAGCTCGCGCTCGAGCGCCTGGTGGAAGTAGCGGAAATTGTGGAGCGGCGTCACCTCGTCGGTGATCGACAGCTCGCGCGTCTTCTGGAACAGGCGCACGTTCTCGAACGCCAGCGCCACGGCGTCCGCGAGCGGCTGCAGCCGCGCCAGCGTGTGCTCGTCAAACGCCCCGCCCTGGCACGAGCCGAGCGCCAGCACGCCGATCGCGCGCTCGCGCGAGATCAGCGGGAAGAGCGCATACGAGCGCAGCCCCTCCTCGAGGAGGCGCATGTCCTCGAGGTAGCGGTGCTCGTGGACGAGGTCCTTCTGCAGCACCGCGCGGTTGTTGAGCGCGACGAAGCCGGGGCCGCTGCCGACCACGGGCAGGACGCCGCCGAGCCCCCACGAGGTGCCCTCGGGATGGCTCACCATCTCGAGGTAGTCGCCGGTCTCGTTCACGAAGCCGCAGGCCAGGCGATCGAAGGGCTGCAGCGCCGCGAGCTCGGCGGCGAAGGCCGGGATGATCGCGGCAAGCTCGCTGCCCGAGGTCGCGGCGGCGGTGATGCGCCGCAGCGCCTCGCCGCGGCCGGACGAGGCCCGCAGCTCGGCGTAGAGCTGCACGTTCTCGAGCCCCGTCCCGAGCTGCTTGCCGAGCACCTCGAGCACCTCGCGATCGAAGGCGGTTGCGGCCACGCTGCCCTCGTGCAGCACCAGCGCACCGAGCGACCGGCGCTGGGCGCGCAACGGGGTCGCGGCGAGCCGGCCCGCACCCTGCAGCTCCTGGATCAGCGGGCCGTCCTCGTGGAGCGCCGCGGCCCCCAGCTCGCGCAGGGTCACGAGGTCGACCGCCAGGTGCTGCTCGGCCGCCTCGATCAGCTCGGCGTCGTGGCCGGCGACGAAGATCGCGCCGCCGATGAGGTCGAGCGAGCCGACGATGTGCTCGAGCGCCGAGCGCAGCAGCCCCGCCTCCTCGCGTTCGACGGTCAGGTCGTCGACGAGCGCGACGAGAGTCTGCAGCAGTCGGTCCCGGCTACCGCCGGGCGCAGGCGTGGCCGGCGCGCGTACCGGTGTGCGCGGCGGCTGCGGCGCGCGGCTCTCGAAGGGCGCGGTCATGGGAGCGGCGTGTCATTCTAACAGGCCGCCCGCGCCGCTGCGGGATGCGTAGAAAGCCCGAAGCGCCGCCTGCTCGGCTCGCTCTCGCGCGGGGTCCCAGCCGAGCTCATGCGCCATGGCGCGCGAAGCGGCGAGAAGCTCGACCTTCGCCGGAGGCCCGACGCTGCCGAGGTCGAGCCTGCGCAGGACGGCGTCGGCGAGCGTCAGCGCCATCTCGTCGCCGACGGCCGCGCGCACGCGATCCTCGAGCGTGCCGGCGAGCCGGTGTGCTTTCGGCAGAAACGTGACCGCCGTCCGGCAGGCCCCCTTGGGGCGACCCAGCCGCTCCATCACGCGGTCGACCGCGCGCTCGGCCACCGCCCGGGCGGTTGTGTACTTCACACCGTGCAGGCTCACGAGGCCGGCGATGCCGTCCTCGAGCTCGTGGTCCACCACCCGGGAGCGCGTGAGGAGCCCCGAAGCTCCGCCCTCGCCGGGGACGAGACCCTCGTGGACCAGCGCCAGATCGCTGCGCTCGATCCCGGCCCAGGGGAAGGCACGCCCGGCTTCATCGAGGAAGGCCAGCGGATCGCTCGGCGCGGAGCGCGCGGGCTCGTACGACGTGCCGACGATCGAGCGGCCCTGCCAGGGCACTAGAAACAGGAAGCGGCCGCCGCTTCGGGCCCCGACCGCGAAGGGCGCGCCCGACGGTCGCCGCAGCACAAGGTTGCGGCCCCGCAGCAGCGGGAGCGGCGCCCGGCGCGGCCCGCCACGTGCAACGAGCTCGTCGGCCCACGGCCCCGCCGCGTTGACCACCATGCGGGCGCGTAGCTCGAGCGTGCGTCCGTCGAGCGCGTCGCGCACGGCCACGCCCGACACGCGGCCCGGCGAGCGCAGCAGCTCCACCGCCTCGGCGTGGTTGGCCACCGCCGCGCCGGCGTCGGCCGCGGCGTGGACGAAGCCGAGCGTGAGCCGCTCGCTGCTGGTCACCTGCGCGTCGTACCACTGCGCCGCGCCGCCGAGCCCCCGCGGATCGAGACCCGGAATTGCGCGCAGGGTTTCCGCCGGGGGAAGGGTAAAGGCGCCGGGGATCCAGCGGTCGGGCCGCAGGCTACGGTTTCGGTCGCGGGTGAGCCAGTCGTTGAGCAGCAGGCCCAGTGCGAAGGCCTCGCGCCCGGCCGTTCCGTGGCCGTACGTCGGGACGAGGAACGGGAGCGGCTCGACGAGCTCGGGAGCGATGCGCAGGAGCGTGCTGCGCTCGCGAGCGGACTCGCGCAGCGACGCGAGGTCGAGCCGCTGCAGGTGGCGCATGCCGCCGTGGATCGTCTTGAGGCTGTTCCAGGACGTGCCCGCCCCGAAGTCCTCCCGCTCGACGAGCGCGACCGACAGGCCACGCTCCGCGGCGTCCCAGGCCAGAGCCGCGCCGTGGATCCCGGCGCCGACGACGACCGTGTCCCACTCCTGCGCCGCGAGGGCGGCGAGCTCTCGCTTCACGCCCGGTCCAAGGGTGCGCCGCTCGTGAAGCGCAGCGCCACCATGGTCGCGTCGTCGGCCGCCTCGAAGGGACCGCGGTGCGCCCGGATCGCTGCGTCGACGTGGCCCAGCAGCAGCTTCAGCTCTTGGGCGCGGTTCAGCTTGAGCAGCGCCTCCAGCCGGGACATCCCGTAGGGCTCGCCCGCCTCGTCCTCGGTCTCGACGAGACCGTCCGTGAAGAGGAAGAGCGCGTCGCCCGCAGCGAGCTGGGTGGAGCGCTCCTCGAATCCGCCGCCCGGATAGAGCCCGGGCGGCCGCCCGGTGGACGACAGCCACTCGGCGCTGTCGCGACGCAGGACGAACTGGGTGTTGTGCCCGGCATTGACGTAGCGCAGCCGGCCGCTGGGCCCGTCGAGCACCGCGAGGAACAGCGTGTAATAGGGCGTGAGCGGCTCCTCGTTCGCCATCTCGTGGTCGAGCGCGTCTACGAGCCGGCTGAGGTCGCGCTCGAGAGACAGGCGGGCGCGGATCGTGGCCTGCAGGCTCGCCATCAGCAGCGCCGCCCCGACGCCCTTGCCGGAGACGTCGCCCACCAGGATCGCCACCTCGCTGTCGGAGAGCGGGAAGTAGTTGAAGAAGTCGCCGCCCACCTCGCGCGCGGGGATCGAGACGCCTCCGGTTTCGGCGAAGCGCGTCCGCAGCGGGCCGCGCGGCAGCAGCTCCTCCTGGATGCGGCGGCCGATCTCGAGCTCCTTGCGCAGGCGCTCCTGCTCGATCAGCCGCTCCTGGTTCTTGCGCAGGTCGCGGGCCAGGCGGTTGAAGGTCTCGGCCAGGCGCCGGAACTCGCGGCCGTGGGGGACGGGCACCCGCACGTCGAGGTTGCCGGCCGCGAGGCCCTCCGCGCCCTGCGTGAGCGAGGCCAGGTGCCGCGTCATCCGGCGCGACAGCGGCAGGATCCCGAGCAGCGCGAGAAGCCCGAGCCCCAGTCCCAGCGCGAGGTTGCGCGCGGCGGTGGCGCGGATCCCGGTGAGCGCCGGCCCGATCGGCCGGGCGACCGCAATCACGATGCCCGTATCGGGATCGGGACGTTCGGCCACCACCCAGTCCCCCGCGTCGCCCCGCGTAGCGGGCCGGCCCGGCACCAGGCCGAGCCCCTCGAGCACGGCCTCGTCCGAGGGATCGGGCGCGTAGGGCTGCCCCTCGGCGTCCCGCGCGAAGGGGATCGCGCCCTGGCGCCGCTCCGCTCCCGACAGGATCGCGCGCAGCAGCAGGCGCAACTCGTCGGCCTCCGCCGCCGCGAGCGCGTCGCGCCGCGCCTTCTCGTACGGGCTCTCGGCACGGCCTTGCGGACGGCTCTTCATCCGCTCGAGCCGGGCCTTGAGCTCGTCGGCGACGACGTCGACCCGAGTCGACATCTCGGCGGCGAAATCGCCCGCCTCGGCGGCCACCGCCTTGCGGAACGCGCGCTGCGAGCCCTGCCAGGAATAAAGCGTGACGCCCAGGAGCGGCAGCACCGCCAGCAAGAAGAACGCGACCGCGAGCTGTGTCCTGAGCCTCATCCGCGATGCTTACGGGCAGCCTATCACGCGGGTTCGTGAGGCCCGGTAACGAGCTACGGAGCAACCGGCTCGCCGCGGAGCCGAATTCACTTCGGCGGAGCGGCGGGGGAGTCTGAGGGGGGCGGAGCAGCCCCCGCACCAGGCGACGGGCTCGCCGCGGAGCCGAATTCACTTCGGCGGAGCGGCGGGGGAGTCTGAGGGGGGCGGAGCAGCCCCCGCACCAGGCGACGGGCTCGCCGCGGAGCCGAATTCACTTCGGCGGAGCGGCGGGGGAGTCTGAGGGGGGCGGCGCAGCCCCCCTCAGAACCTGAACGTATGCTGCAGCTTCGCCGAGCCGCGGTCGAAGTAGCGGCCGTACGAGCCGTCCTCGTCGCGCAGCCAGCCGCGGTTGAACACGACGAAGAGATCGCTGCCGGGGCGGATGCGCCAACGGAGCCGGCTCTGCCCGCCGAGGATGCGCGAGTCGGAGTCGTACTGCACGAGCGTCGACCACGCGAGATTGGGCGTGAAGCTGACGTCGATCCGCCCGGCGAAGACCCGGGTCTTGAAGTTCCCCGCGGGCATCTTCCCTTCGCCCCACTCCCCGCCGAAGCCGACGAGCAGGTGCGGGCTCGGCTTGAAGGCGAGCTCGCTCTCGACGACCGTCAGGTCGCCGTCGTAGAAGCGGCCCCAACGCACCGCGACGTCGAGCGCCACGCGGCGGCGCTGGGCCGTCTCGAGCGCGGCCACCCACGACGTATAGCGATACTCCCCGGTCGGGACCACGATCCCGGGCTGGATTTCGTACTCCTCGTCGAGCCTCTCGTACTGAGGGTTGAAGCCGAGCTCGAACTGATCACCCGTCTCGAACTGCAGGCCGAGCGGGATCGCTCTGACGATCCAGTCGAGCGCGCGGCCGTCGAGATCGCTGACGTACTGGGGGCGGACCTCGACGGACATCTGGCGGATGCCGAGGCGTCCGGGCCGCGGCATGAACGCGGCACCGAGCGTCGTCTTGCGGATCCCGGTTCGCCGCACGAACCCGAGCGCGGGCGCGAAGTCGTCGTCGATCTCCTTGAAGGTGAGCGCGACGTCCCAGAGGTCGTTCGGGTAGTCGAGCTTGCCGCCCCAAGCGTGGCCCCGGCGTCCGGTGGCCTCGTCGTCGGTCACGAAGGCGAAGAGGTCCAGGCTCAGGTTCTTGTCGCCTTGGAAGCTCGACGTGGCGAAGCGCGCGTCGGCCCCCAGCAGCGTGTTTCTGCCCGTGCCCTCGGGGTTGCCGTGTGTGACCAGGGCGCCGACGAAGGACTGCTCGAACAGGTTCCGGCTCACGCGCGCCGAGAGCAGGTTCTGGCGCGCGAGGCCGAGGTCGTGCTGTGCCCGCGTGACGACGTCGAGGAAGCCGACGTTCCAGCGGTCGACGCGGCCCGAGAGCTTCGCGCCCGCGAGGACCTCTACTTCCTGCCCCTCGACGAGGCCGATGCGGCGGCTGTAGAACGGCACCAGGTCGGCGTTCCGCCCCAGACCGGCCACCTCGTAGATCCCGGCCCCCTCGAGAAAGAACGAGCGTTTCTCGGGATAGAAGAGCGGGAAGCGGGTGAGGTTCACCTGCCGCTCGTCCACCTCGGTCTCGGCGAAGTCGGTGTTGAGCGTCAGAGACGCCGTCAGGTTCGGCGTGACGTTCTGGAAGACGTCGGCGCCGAGCTTGAACGTGGTCGACCCGTCTTCGTCTCCCGCGAATCCGTACGGCCGGATGTCGAGACCGCGCCCCTGGCGCGCATCCGCCAGGCCCTCGAGGCGGCCGGCCTCGGACAGGTTCGAGATCCAGATGTCGCGGCGCGTCGCGGACCAGCGATCGGTCTCCAGGCGCCTTTCGATCTGGCGTTGCACGTTGAGTCCCCATCCCTGCTGACCCGCCTTGAAGCGCAGCGTCTTGAACGGGATCGCGAGCTCGGCGGTCCAGCCCTCGGCGTCGATCCGCGCCGCGGCGTCCCAGATCCCGTCCCAGTCGTAGTTCAGGCGCTCGTCGTTGTTCGAGATCTGGCCCTCGCCGCGCGCCCCGCGCGGGTTGACCAGGAAGAAGAAGCCGTTGCGCCGATCGCCGAAGGTGTCGAGCACGACCATCACGTGATCGTCCTGCTCGAGGTCGTGGTCGCGGCCCATGCGCGTGGCGACGATCCCGGACGGCGTGCGGTCGCGGCAGCGGATGCCGAAGTAGAGGTTGGCGGCGTCGCGCAGGACGAGCACCTCGGTCGCCTCGCTGGCCTCTGCACCTTCCCGGGGCTCGACCTGCGTGAGCGGACCGATCGGCCGAGCCGCGGCCCAAGCCGGCTCGTCGAGCCGGCCGTCGAGCTTTAGGGCGCCGGTCGCACTCGCGGCTGCGGCCAAGGGGTCGCCCGGCGCAAGCTGGCCTGATGTCGGCGCCGCGGCCGCAAGCAGAGCCAGGAGCGCGATTCCGGGCCGCATCACGGCGTCACGCGAGGGTCGCCTCGATCGTGGCCGCCGCTCGCTCGCAGTCCTGGCGCGACACGTCGCGGTGCGTCACGAAGCGCAGCATCCGGGTGTCCATCGCCGTCCCCAGCACGCCCCTCGCGCGCAAGGCCGCGGCCGCTTCGGGCGCGCTGCGTCCCTCGAGGACGCCCACCACGATGTTGGTCTCGACGGGCGCGAGCGTCACTCCGCGCCCACGGGCGAGCGCCTCGCCCAGCAGGCGGGCGTTCGCATGGTCGTCCGCGAGCCGCGGCACGAGCGACTCGAGCGCCACCAGGCCCGCCGCGGCCAGCACTCCGGCCTGCCGCATGCCGCCGCCGAGGAGCTTGCGGACCCGGCGCGCCTCATCGATCCGCTCGCGCGACGAGGCGACCAGCGAGCCCGCGGGCGCGCACAGCCCCTTCGACAGGCAGGTCATCACGGTGTCGACGCCGGCGACGAGCGCCGCGGGCGCGACGCCCAGGGCGACCGCGGCGTTCCACAGCCGCGCGCCGTCGAGGTGCACGCGCAGGCCGCACTCGCGCGCGGCCCGCACCACCGCCTGCGACTCGGCGACGCCCTGCACGGTCCCGCCGCCGAGGTTGTGCGTGTTCTCGAGCACGACCAGGCGGACGTCCGACTTGTAGTAGGCGTGTGGCGAAACGGCCGCACGCACGTGCTCCGGCGTGAGGTGCCCGCCCGGCGCGTCCAGCATGCGGGGCATCGCGCCGGAGATGACGCTCATCCCCGAGAGCTCGTAGCGCACCACGTGGCTGCGCCGCTCGACGAGCACTTCGTCCCCGCGATCGGTGAGGAGGCGGATCGCGATCGCGTTGCCCATCGTGCCCGAGGGCACGAACAGGGCGGCCTCCATCCCCAGCAGCTGGGCCGCCTTCTGCTCGAGGCGATTGACCGTCGGGTCCTCGCCGTAGACGTCGTCGCCGACCTCGGCCTCGGCCATCGCGCGGCGCATCTCGGGCGTGGGCTTCGTCACGGTGTCCGAGCGCAGGTCGATCGGTGTCATTGCCCGCCGACGTTACTGCCGGGTCGTCGCAGGTGTCAAAGCAGCCGCGACCTTGCCGCCGCCACCCGCCACCCGCGCGCGGGGGCCGGCGCCCGGGGAAAGCTGCCGCCAGCGTAGGATAGGACGCGACGGTTCGGAGGCCCCATGCCGATCCAGAACGGCGTCATGCTGCAGGTCTTCCACTGGTACAGCCCCGCGGACGGGACGCTTTGGGACGAGACGGCGTCGCGCGCGCCCGAGCTCGCCAGCGCCGGCTTCACCGGCGTCTGGCTGCCGCCGGCGTACAAGGGCGTGGGCGGCGCGAGCGACGTCGGCTACGGGGTCTACGACGTGTACGACCTGGGTGAGTTCGACCAGAAGGGCTCGCTCCGCACGAAGTACGGGACCAAGGCGCAGTACGTCGCCGCCGTGGCGGCGCTCCAGAAGGCCGGCCTGCAGGTCTACGCCGACACGGTGCTGAACCACCGAATGGGTGGCGACGCAGTCGAGGTCGTGCGGGCCACGCCGTTCCCGCAGGACGACCGGCTGCGGGCGAAAGGCGAGCCGCGCGAGATCGAGGCCTACACCCACTTCCGCTTTCCCGGCCGGAAGGGAAAGCACTCGAGCTTCGAGTGGCGCGCCCGCCACTTCGACGCGGTCGACTACGACCACCGCGATCCCGGCGCGAAGAACACGGTCTACCTGATCGAGGGCAAGCAGTTCGACGACCAGGTGGCGCTCGAGCACGGCAACTTCTCCTACCTGATGGGCGCCGACCTCGACTTCGAGAGCCAGGAGGTGCGCGACGAGGTCACAGCCTGGGGCAAGTGGTACCTCGACACGACCGGTGTCGACGGCTTCCGGCTCGACGCCGTGAAGCACATCTCCGCCTGGTTCTTCCCGCGCTGGCTCGACGAGATGGAACGGCACGCGAAGAAGGACCTGTTCATCGTGGCGGAGTACTGGACCCCGGACATCGGCGCGCTGCACTGGTACCTGGATCGGCTGGGCGGGCGCATCACCGTCTTCGGCGTGCCGCTGCACTACCAGCTCCACTACGCGAGCCGCGCCGGCGGCAACTTCGACATGCGGCGCCTGCTCGACGGCACGCTGATGCGGCAGCGCGAGCGCGAGGTGGTCACGTTCGTCGAGAACCACGACTCGCAGCCGCTGCAGGCGCTCGAATCGGTGGTCGAGCCCTGGTTCAAGCCGCTCGCGTACGCGCTGATCCTGCTCCGGCGCGAGGGCTATCCGTGCGTCTTCGCCGCCGACTACTACGGCGCCGAGTACGAGGACTTCGGTCGTGACGGAAACCGCCACCGCATCGTGATGCCGTCGCACCGCTTCCTGATCGACAAGTTCCTCCACGCGCGCAAGCACTACGCGTGGGGCCCGCAGGTCGACTACCTCGACCACTGGAACCGCGTCGGCTGGGTGCGGCTCGGCGACGAGCGCCACCCGAAGCCGATGGCGGTGCTGATGAGCGACGGGCAGCAAGGCTCGAAGTGGATGGACGTCGGGCGCCCCGGCGCGCGCTTCGTCGATCTGACCGAGCACGTGAAGCAGCCCGTGGTCGCCAACGAAGCCGGCTGGGGCGAGTTCCGCTGCAACGGCGGGTCGGTCTCGGTCTGGGTCCAGGACTGAGCCGCTCGATGGCGGGGAGCTTCGCCGAGGTCCTGGCCCGCTACGAGCCCGTGATCGGGCTCGAGCTGCACGCGCAGCTGCTGACCCGGAGCAAGCTCTTCTGCGCCTGCGCGAACCGCTTCGGCGCGCCGCCCAACACGCTGGTGTGCCCGGTGTGCCTGGGGCTGCCCGGCGCGCTTCCGGTGCTCAACCGGCACGCGGTGACGCTGGCGCTGCGCGCGTCGCTCGCCCTCGGTTGCCGCGTGAACGCTACGTCGGTGTTCGAGCGCAAGAACTACTTCTATCCGGACCTGCCCAAGGGCTACCAGATCTCGCAGTACTCGGCGCCGCTCGCCGCGCAGGGCTCGCTTTCGTTCGCGGGCCCGGACGGCGAGCGGAGCGTGCGCATCGCACGGCTCCACATGGAAGAAGACGCGGGCAAGCTGCTGCACGAGGGCTTCGCCTGGTCGGACGAGAAGAGCGGCGTCGACTTGAACCGCGCCGGGGTGCCGCTGGTCGAGATCGTGAGCGAGCCCGACCTGCGCAGCCCCGAGGAGGCGCACGCCTATCTGGGCGCGCTGCGCGCGGTGCTGCTCTATGCCTCGGTCTCGGACGGGAACATGGAGGAGGGCTCGCTGCGCTGCGACGCCAACGTCTCGGTGCGACCGCGTGGTGAGTCGGCGCTTCGCACGCGCGCCGAGATCAAGAATCTCAACTCCTTCCGCCACGTGGCGCGGGCGATCGAGCACGAGCTCGCGCGGCAGGTGGCGCTCCTCGAGTCCGGCCACGAGGTCGTCCAGGAGACGCGGCTCTGGAACGCCGACCGCGGCGAGACGGCCCCGATGCGCTCCAAGGAGGACGCTCACGACTACCGCTACTTCCCGGAGCCCGATCTGCTGCCGCTCGCGGTCGGCCCGGACTGGCTCGACGAGGTACGCCGTTCGCTCCCGGAGCTGCCGGCCGAGCGGCGCCGCCGCTTCGTCACCGAGTACGCGCTGCCCGACTACGACGCGGGCGTGCTGACCCAGGAGCGCGAGCTGGCCGACTATTTCGAGGCGGCGGCGTTGGCGAGTGGGCACCCGAAGGCCACCTCGAACTGGATCATGACCGAGCTGCTGCGCAAGCTGAAGGAGCACGCGCGGCCGTTGGCGGAGGCGCCCGTCGGGCCTAAAGCACTCGCCGGCCTCGTGAAGCTGGTCGCCGCGGGAAGCATCAGCGGAAAGACCGCGAAGGACGTGTTCGAGCGGATGTGGACGAGCGGCGAGCCGGCCGCCACGATTGTCGAACGCGAGGGCCTCGCGCAGCTCGACGACGGAGACGTGCTCCGGGCGGCGGTGGCCGAGGTCGTGGCGTCGAGCCCCGAGCAGGTGGCGAGCTACCGCGGCGGAAAAGCCGCGGCGCTCGGCTGGTTCGTGGGCCAGGTGATGCGCCGGACGGGCGGCCGCGCCAACCCGCAGCGCGTTGTCGTGCTCCTGAGGAAAGCCCTCGACGAAGGACACTCGGAACCCTAGCGCGAGACGGGCCGCCGCCTTCGTCGCGACACAAGGGTGTCAGCGCTTGGATCGGGCGGCACGCTGCCGTCGTATAGTGGTAGGGGTGTGACGTCATCCCTCTTTCAAGGAGCAGTCTGACCATGTCCAAGCGCTTGGCTTCCCTCGCAACCGTACTCGCCGTCGGTGCCGCTGCAGCCGCTCTCGCGCAGAACCCGCGTGGCGCCGCGGTCACGAACGTCTCCGGAAAAAAGCTCGCCGTCGACTACGGCCGGCCGGCGCTGAAGGGCCGCGCGCTCGACGCGCTGCTCTCGCAGCTGCCGGCGGATCGCATGTGGCGGGCGGGCGAGAATCAGGTCACCACCCTGAGCGTCGAGGGCGACGTGATGATCGGCGGCAAGAAGGTCCCCGCGGGCAAGTACTCGGTCTACGTGCACGCGGCCGACGCCAACAAGTGGGAACTCGTGCTGAATCGCGATCTCGGCGTCCCGCTCGGCAAGATCTGGGACAAGGCTCCCGACAACCTCAAGAACGAGCCCTGGCCTCACCTCGACGACTACACGAAGGCGATCGCCAGCCAGGAGGTCGCGCGGGTGCCGCTGAAGGCGGCCCAGGCGGCGGGCCCGGCCGACCTCTTCACGATCACCCTCGCCCCGGCGGGCAACGGCTCCACACTGACGTTGGCCTGGGGCACCCAGGCCTGGTCGACGGACGTCACGCCGGCTAAGTAACGCCCGCGGTCCCCGCCCGCGGCCCAACTCCGCTCCGTCGGGCAGTTGGGGTTGGGTCGCGTTTTGAGCAAGCTCTGTACACCCATGGCTTCAACCCGGCGCAGTTGCGCCGGCTTCGCGACATCACGATCGAGCACGCATCTGCCTTTCTCGAGCAGTGGAATGAGCACTTCTCTCGCTAGTCCGCCCGAACCACGAGCACGGACGCTCGAGTTCAGCCGTGACGCCCTGATCGTCCACCTCGAGGACGGTCGCTGCCTGACCGTACCGCTCGAGTGGTTCCCGCGGCTGAAGGCCGCAACGGTGGAGCACGGGGGGGGTCCTCGTCTCGCCCGACGGCACGCTCGTCGCCTGCGAGGCCGAGGGGGGCCTCGCGATCCACGCACGTGACGGCTCCACAAGCCGGCAGGTCCAGACGAGCGAGCGGGTCGGCACCCTGATTCGCTGGAGCGCCGACGGCCGCAGCGTCTTCTCTTATCGTCAGGGCGACATGGCCGGCATCCTGCGCACCGACCTCGCGACCGGCCGCGTCGAGGTGTCGAGGCGCCTGCAGCCCGTCGATCCCACGGGCGTCTGGCGCATCCACCCGGTCGCGGTCACCGCGGACGGCAGGCGCTGGGCCTACAGCGCCTCGCGGTGGCTGGGTGACCTCTACGTCTACTCGGGCCTGCGCTGAGCCACGAGCGATCGGGCGGCAATGCACGGGTGCCCAAGCGGCCTCAGAGGAACGGGTTCACCACGCGAACGGTCCCGTAGCGCCGGTCGTGCTGGAAGTCCTCCGACCAGAGTTCCGGAAGCCCATAGACCTCGGCATAGGCCCACACGTGGGCGTCGAACCAGGACAGCTCGTACATGGCAGCTCCCCGCAGGGCCGTGCGCACGACGGAATCGTTCGGGTACAGCACACCGAACACCGCAAGCAGCTCCTCGGCTTCGCGTCGGGCTTCCGCCGCCGGCATCAGGGGCGGACCCGAAGCCGAGGGTCGCGTCACGGCGGCGACGAACTCGACGAGGGCCTGGTGCGGAAGGCGGACGCTGTCGGCTTTCAGGCCCGCGAGCAGGATCTCCGCGGCTCGGCGCTGCTTGGCTGGCGAGCGAGGATCGTAGACGTAGACGAGGACGTTCGTGTCAACGAGAGCGGCCACGATCGTACAGGTCCTCGCGGGACCAGCCACGGTTCTGGATCTCAGGAAAGACCCGGCCCGCTTCTCGCTGCCGCTGTCGTGCGAGCGCTCGCTCGAACAGCTTCACACGCTCACGCGGGTCGCGCACGGGGCGCCGCTGGGGCACGACGCGGATCACGTCTCCAGCGGGCTCGAACACGATCTCGACTCCGGGCTCGATCGCATAGCGATCCGCGACGGCCTTGGGGATCGTGACCTGCAGCTTGCTCGTGACGCGTGCCACGTCCTTACTGTAGCAAGGACGGCGTCATTGTCAACTGATCATTCCGCTCCCGCGCGCCGGAGCGTAGCCGAGTTCCACCTGTCGGCTCGCCCACCACGCGTCGATCCGAGGCGCCAGCCACACGGCGACTGGCGCGAGTGCCCAGCCCGCGACGAGATCGACGAAGTAATGGTGGCGCAGGTAGATCGTCGATACCCAGAGCCCCAGGACGAACGGCAACAGCATCCAGAACCAGGGGCGCAGGAAGCGCCAGGCGTAGATGAGCGCCACCGTCGAGGCGGCGGTGTGCAGCGACGGGAACGCCGCGCGGCTGTCGGTCGGCAGCAGCGAGAAGGCGCCCGCCGAGAGCGACGAGAAGCCCACCGGGTAGCCGCGGAGGTTCTTCGTGAACTCGGCGACGAGCACGAGCCGGGGCGGTGCCGCCGGGAAGGCGACATAGAGCGCGTAGCCGACGAAGAAACAGGCGATCAGGCCGGTGGTCGCGGCGCGAAACTCCGCGAAGCGCTTCCGCAGCAGAAGCCCGACGCTCGTCGACGGCGCGATCCAGAAGAAGTTCAGGTAGAGGAATTGCATCAGCTCGGTGAGGCCGGGCGAGATGAAGCGTTCGGCCCACACGCACGGCTGCACGCCGAAGATCGTCGCGTCGAGCGCGGCCAGGAAGTAGTGCACGTCGTGCGGGTTCACGAAGCCGATCGTGTCGTGGAGGTTGGTGTAGATCAGGAAGCAGGCGAAGAGCGGTACGGTTTCGCGCAGGCCCGCTACGAGCCTCGAGCCTGGGAAGCGGCCGAGCGCGAGCGCGAGCCCCGCCAGCACGACCACGACGGCCCCGAGACGCGCCACTCCGCCCGGATAACGCGGCCCGAGCACGCCGGCCTCGCGGGCGTAGAGGAAGGCCGCGAGCGTCAGCCAGGTAGTGGGCAGCAGGAACGCGAGCGCCGCCGCCTCCTCCGGGCGCAGGCGGAAGACGAGCCGCGCCAGCTTCACAGGACCAGCGTCTCGCGATGCTCCCCGAAGACGCCGCGCAGCCGTCCGGCGATCTCACCGACCGTGGCCCACGCCAGGACCGCGTCGACCATGGGAGGCAGCAGGTTCGCGCCCGAGCGCGCCGCCGTCTCGAGCGCGCCCATCGCCTGCGCCCACGGCTCGTGCGCGCGCCGCGCCCGGAGCGCCCGGACGCGCTCGACCTGGGCACGCTCCAGCCCGGGATCGATGCGCAGGATCTCGCCGGTCGGCTCGTCGGCGTCCTCGCGGTAGCGGTTCACGCCGACGATCACGCGCTCGCCGGACTCGACCCGCTGCTGGTGCCGGTAGGCTGACTCCTGGATCTCGGCCTGCATCAGCCCGCGCTCGATCGCGGCGATGGCGCCGCCTGTGGCCTCGATCCGGTCGATGATACGCAAGGCCTCACGCTCGAGCGCGTCCGTTGCGGCCTCGATCGCGAAGCCGCCGCCGAGCGCGTCGACCGTGTCGGCTGCCCCCGACTCGTGCGCCACGATCTGCTGCGTGCGCAGCGCCAGCCGCGCCGAAGCCTCGGTCGGCAGCGCGAGCGCCTCGTCGCGCGCGTTCGTGTGCAGGCTCTGGCAGCCGCCGAGGACGGCAGCGAGCGTTTGCAGCGCCACCCGCACCACGTTGTTGTCCGGCTGCTGCGCCGTGAGCGTCACGCCGCCCGTCTGCACGTGGAAGCGGCACTGCTGCGCGCGCGGGCTGCGGATGCCGAGCCGGTCGCGCGTGAGCCGCGCCCACAGCCGCCGCGCGCAACGGAACTTGGCGACTTCTTCGATGAAATCGGAATGGCAGGCGAAGAAGAACGAGAGCCGCTCACCGACACGGTCGGGATCGAGGCCCGCCGCCCGCGCCGCGCGCACGTACTCGAGCGCGTTCGCGAAGGTGAACGCGAGCTCCTGCTGTGCCGTCGCCCCCGCCTCGCGGATGTGGTAGCCGGAAATCGAGATCGGGTTGAAGCGCGGGAGCTGCGCGCTGCAGTGGCCGATAACGTCGCACACCAGCCGCAGCGACGGGCCGGGCGGGTGGATCCAGGTTCCGCGCGCGACGTACTCCTTCAGGATGTCGTTCTGCACCGTGCCCGAGAGCACGTCGTCGGCCAGGCCGCGACGGCGCGCCGTCGCGATGTAGAGCGCCAGCAGGATCGCCGCCGTCGCATTGATCGTCATCGAGGTCGACACGCGCTCGAGCGGAATGCCGTCGAAGAGCTGTTCCATGTCCTCGAGGCTGCAGATCGCGACGCCCACGCGGCCCACCTCGCCGAGCGCGTGCGGGTCGTCCGAGTCGTAGCCGATTTGCGTGGGCAGATCGAACGCCACGGAAAGCCCGCTCGTGCCCTGCTCGAGCAGGTAGCGATAGCGGCGATTCGACTCCGCGGCGGTGCCGAAGCCCGCGTACTGCCGCATCGTCCACAGCCGGCCCCGGTAACCGCTCGCGTGCAGGCCGCGAGTGAACGGAAAGCGGCCCGGTTCGGGGAGGGCGTCCGGGTCTGGCCGGCTTGCTTCGCCGTAAACGCGCTCGCGGACGAGACCGGAGGCGGTGCGCCGCTCGTCCTCGCGTGCGGGGCCGGTCATTGCGGGCTTGAACTTAGCACGCCTTTCGCGGGGGCCCGCCCCCGAAAGCAGAGCCCGCAGGAGCCGCGGGGCGTCGACCCATCCGCGGGTGCGTGCTTGACACGCTTCCGCACCGGTTGTCATCATGATGTTGGCGGGAGAGCGAGGTCACGCGGAATGGAGCAGGCAGCAGGCGAAGACATCACCCGGCTCACCGAGGAGGTCGGCGCGACGCTGCGCCGAGTGCTGGCGGAGTCCCCCCAGATCGCCCACTGCATCAGCCGCATCCGTGCGGAGGGCTACGACGTCTCGGTCGTGCTCGAGGCGACGATCGGCTTCAGCCGGACGGAGGAGCGCGGCGCCGAGGCGCCTCCGCCTTTCGAGGTGCGCCTCGAGAAAGCCGAGCCGGCGCCGCTCAAGATGACCCCGCTCGACAAGAAGTTCCTGCGCTCGCTGAAGATCACCGTCGACGAAGAATAGCGGGGGCACGGGGGGCGCGGAGCCCCCCGAAAAACCAGTCCAGAGAACCCTTGCGCCTTTCCGTTCATTCCGTCGACGTTCGTTCCGTTGCTGTCCGTTCCGTCTTCGTCCCTTCCGTTCCTTTCCTTCCGTCTCGCGAACAGTCCCGGCCTAGGCCCTCGGGTTCAGCGCCGCGCGCCCGGCAAAGCGCGCCATCGGCCCGAGCTCCTCCTCGATGCGCAGCAGCTGGTTGTACTTCGCGACCCGGTCGCTGCGCGAAGCGGATCCGGTCTTGATCATCCCGCAGCCCGTCGCGACGGCGAGGTCGGCGATCGTCGCGTCCTCGGTCTCGCCCGAGCGGTGGCTCACCATGCACGAATAGCCCGCGCGCGACGCGAGCGCCATGCAGTCGAGCGTCTCGCTGAGCGTGCCGATCTGGTTCGGCTTGATCAGGATCGAGTTCGCGATCCCCTGCTGGATGCCCTCGGCCAGGATCTTGGTGTTGGTCACGAACAGGTCGTCGCCCACGAGCTGGAGCTTCGATCCGAGCGCGCGGGTGAGGTCGGCCCAGCCCGCCCAGTCCTTCTCACCGAGGCCGTCCTCGATCGACACCAGCGGGTAGACCTTGGCCCACTTCTCGTACATCGCGATCAGCTGGTCCGAGCTGCGGATGCCGGCCCCGGACTTCTTGAGCACGTACTTGCTCTTGCTCTCGTGGAACTCCGAGGCTGCCACGTCGAAGGCGAGCGAGACCTGCGAGCCCGATTTGTAGCCGGCTGCGGCTACCGCCTCGAGGATCGTCTCGATCCCCTCCTCGTTCGTCTTCACGTTCGGGGCGAAGCCGCCCTCGTCACCGACCGCGGTCGAGTAGCCCTTCTTCTTGAGCGCTCCCTTGAGCGCGTGGAAGATCTCGGTCCCGGCGCGTAGCGCCTCCGCGAAGCTCGTGAAGCCGTGCGGCACGATCATGAACTCCTGGAAGTCGACCTTGTTGTCGGCGTGGGCGCCGCCATTGAGGATGTTCATGAACGGGACTGGGAGCGTGCGGGCGTTCACGCCCCCGATGTAGCGGTAGAGCGGGAGCGAGCTCGCCTCCGCCGCCGCCTTCGCGACCGCGAGCGAGACCGCGAGGATCGCGTTCGCGCCGAGCTTCTTCTTCGACTCGGTGGCGTCGAGGTCGATCATCATCTGGTCGATCAGCGCCTGGTCGAGCACGTCCTCGCCGATCACCTGGGTCGACAGCAGGTCGTTCACCACGGCGACCGCTTTCTGGACGCCTTTGCCCAGGTAGCGTTTCTTGTCGCCGTCGCGGAGCTCGACCGCCTCGCGCTCGCCGGTCGAGGCCCCCGAGGGAACCGCGGCGCGGCCCAAAGCACCGCCCTCCAGCACCACCTCCACCTCGATCGTGGGGTTGCCACGGCTATCGAGAACTTCACGCGCGAAGACGGAATCGATCGTGGTCATTCCCTTGCTCCCAAGACTGCCATCGGACGCTCAGCCTCCCGTCAGGTGCGCGAGCGCAGCACGACGCGGGCGGGCGCTCCGTCTCCCCCGCCCACGCGCAGGGGCAGGCAGGCCATGTCGTACTCGCCAGGCTCGACTTCCGACAGGTCGAGCCCCTCGACCACGATCACACCGGCGCCCAGCAGCGCGTGGTGGGCCGGGAAACCCGCGTGGCCGAAGCGGTCGATCGACAGGTAGTCGAAGCCCACCAGCTTGAGGCCGGCCTGCACGAGGTAGAGCGCGGCGTCCTCGTCGAGGTAGACGTGGTCCTCCTGGTAGCCCGGCTTCAGGAGTTGCCCGGACATCCGCGTCTTGAGCAGCACGCGCAGGTCGTCGCGCAGGTCGAGCGCTTCGAGGTCGGCGCGCTCGACTCGCTCGCGGGCCAAGAGCTCCACGACGCGGGTCTTTCCCATCAGGATCTCGAGCGGCAGGGCATCGACCGTCGTCCCGCCCGCGACGAAGTGAGCCGGCGCGTCGACGTGGGTCCCGCTGTGGGTGGTGAAACTCAGCCGCGCGAGGCCGTACGACGCTTCTCCGGCTCGCTGCACGGCTTCGATCGACACGGGCGGGTCGCCGGGAAAGACCGGCAGCCCGGGAACGAGCGGCACCGTGACGTCGTGGATCCTGGCCATGGGGTCGATTTCCGCGGGGTCGGAGGGCCCTTATAGCACACGGCCCGCGTAGAACCGCTACGCGGACGGAGGGGGATGCGGGAAAGCCAAGTGTGGCGGAGGCCCCCGGCGCGGGGCCATCCGCTATTGACACGGGCTCTCGGACCTTGGTACGGTCGAGCTTGTCAACAGGTCCCGAATCCCCCTGGAGGTCAGCGCGTTGAGTTCCTGCCGACGTCTCGGCTGGGCGGTCGCCGCTTCCACCATCTTCTCCCCTGTGGTGCGTTCGCCGGCCGGGGCCGACGACGGAGGCGGGCTCGTCGGCTGGGTCGAGAGCACACGCGGGGCTCCGGTGGCGGGTGCGCTCGTCTCGATCTTCGGCAAGGGGATTCGCGGCGGAAGCCTCGTGACGCTGGCCGACAGCCAGGGCCAGTTCGTCCTGCCCTCGCTCCCGCCCGGTTCCTACACGCTGCGCGCGATCGGCACGGGCCACGTGCCCTCGGCCGCGCGGCACGTGACGGTGCTCCCGAACCGCGATGCGCTTTATACGCTGAGCCTCACCCCGGTCGCTGAAGGGTCCGCCGAGGCCGCCACGAACCTGCCGAACGACAGCCAGGCCGAGTGGCGCTGGCTCGTGCGGCACAAGCGCCGCTCCGTGCTGGAGACGGCCGGCCCTGAGCTGCCGCCGAGCGACGAGACCAGTGCCCAGACGCTCGAGGCGCCGGCGCCCGCGGCTCTCGGGGCCGTGGACGGCAGCGTGGAGCTGGCGGCCGCGTCGGGGTCGCGGGGTGTCCCCGAGAGCGGGTTCGGGCTGCCGGCCGGGATGGGATCGCTGCAGCTGCAGGGCCGGGTGACGGAAGGCGTGCGCTGGACGCTCGGTGGACTCATGAGCGAGAGCGAGGGGCGGGCGTGGCGCCTCGCGGCGGAGTTCGTGCTCGAGCCCGGGGGCGGTCACGAGCTCGAGGTGGGAGCCGGCTACGGCGCGGGCGACGGGCGCGCGGCGTTTGCCTCTGGCCTCGGCGAGCCGGACCGTGCCCTCGGCGCCGTGTTCGTGCGCGATCGCTGGCGGATCGGCGAGCGCTTCACCGCCACCGCCGGCGCGCGCTACACCTACGTGGGCTTCCTGCCGGACTCGAACCATGCCGACGCGGTGGTCGAGGTCGAGCTGCAGGGAGACGTCCAGACCGTCGTCCGCGGCTCCGTGGCCACCCGAACGCTCTTGCCCGGGGGCGACCTGCTGACGCTGTCGACGGTGGCGGCGTCACCGGCGATCACCTGGGCGCGCCTCGAGGACGGCCTGCGCCCGGCGCGCTCGTTCCGCTACGAGCTCGGCGTGGACCGCTCGCTCGGCCCGGCCGCCCGCGTCGGCGCGCAGCTCTTCGCCGAGACCACGCGCGACGCGCTGCTCACCGTCTTCGAGGGCGGCGCGCCGTTCGTCAGCAACGCCGGGACCTTCGAAGCCCGCGGCTTCGGCGTCAGCGTCGGCCGTCGCTTCGGGGGCGTGGTGGACGGCTCGGTCACCTACACCTTCGGACAGGGCCGGCGTTCCGGCCCCGCGGTCTTCGGCTTGGGCGCCCCAATCACCGCGTTCGGGAAGGCCGAGTTTCACGACCTCGCGGCCCGGGTCGAGACTTTCATCGACTGGTCCGAAACGCGGCTCGCGGCGCTCTGCCGTCTGAACTCGCTCTCCGACTCGGGCGCGCCGACGGGCACCGGCTCGCGGCCGACCTCGACCTCGACGCGCTTCGACATCCAGCTTACGCAAGGGCTGCCCTTCCTGGCGCCGCTCACCAGCGCCGATTGGGAGGTTCTGGTGGCAGTGCGCAACATGTTCTACGAGGCGTCCCAGGCGGGTTTCCTGGACGAGCTCGCGGTTCAAGACCCCCCGACACGGGTCGTGGGAGGTATTTCCGTACGGTTCTAGAGACGGCGAAGGACCGAAACGTCCCTGATGAGGAGGCTCGCGAGGGCCTCACTTTTTTTCCTCAATGGAGACATCCAATGAACCGGTTTGCGTTCCGGCGCGTTGGATTCAACCTGACTCGAATCGGAAAGAAGCTACTGAATCTGAGGGAGTTACAGGTCTCCTGGAAGCCCGTGTCCAGGCACGTGGATTGCTTCCTGTTGGATTGAAGTCGTTTTCGTGGCCAGGGGGCCACGCTTCACAATGAGAGCCCGCCGCATCAAGAACGCCGCGGTCGTCGCCATCGGCTTGGTTCTCGCGGCGCTCGGCGTTTCCAACCTCGTCTTGAAGGCGAGCTTCACCCTGATGGACGACGGCGCCTTCTGGAGGCAGACGGCGCAGGGCCTCGTCGCGGACCGGCTGGCTCCCGTCGGGCCGGCGGCGCGCGCGGGAGTGCGTGAGGGAGACGTGCTCGTCGCCGTCAACAACGACGAGGCCTTGAGCACGAGCCGGCTCGAGGGCCTGCTCGCTGCGCTTCGGCCCGGCGAGCGTGCCACCTACACGCTGCTGCGCGAGAGCGAGCGCCGGGTGCTGGACGTCGTCGTTCAGCCGCTGGCGCGCGGCAACGTGAGCGCTTTCTACTACCTCTCGCTCGCGGGCTTCTTCAGCCTCGTGGTCGGCACGGTCGTGCTGCTGCGCCGGCCGGCCGATCGCACGGCGCTGCACTTCTATGCCGTGTGCGCGCTCTTCTTCCTCGTCTACTCGACCTCGCACATCGGCTCGCTCACGCGCTTCGACTGGACCCTCTTCTGGATCGATTCACTCGCGGTGCTGTTCCTGCCCGCCGTCTTCCTCCATTTCTGTCTCGCCTTCCCGGAGCGCCGCCCGCGCACGCTGCGCGCCTGGGTGGTCCCGGTGCTCTACCTGCCCGCGCTGGTCGTGAGTGGCGCGGGAGCGATGAGCCACGCGCTCATCGCCGCCGGCGAGGACGCGGGCGCGCTTTGGGCGATCGTCGAGGCGATCGATCGTGCCGAACCGCTCTACTTCGCGGCCTACTTGACGCTCGCCTTCGCGGTGCTCGTCGATTCCTATCGGCGCACGCGCGGGCTGGTGCCGCGCCGCCAGGTGAAGTGGCTGCTGTGGGGCACGGCGGCGGGCGTTTTCCCGTTCCTGGCGTTCTACGCGCTGCCCTTCGCACTCGGGCGCCAGCCGGGGCTCGCACTGGAGCTCGCGGGCTACGGGCCGCTCGCTCTCATCCCGCTCTCGCTCGCCTACGCCGTGGTGAAGCACCGGCTGATGGACGTGGAGTTGCTCTTCCGCCGCGCGCTCGGCTACGTGCTGGCCGTGGCGGTGATCGTGGGGCTCGCGCTCTTCACGGTGGGCGTCACGGACGTGCTGTGGGAAGAGCCGCACACGACGCTGATCGCGCTCTTGAGCGCGGTCGTAGTGGTGCTGGCCTTCACGCCGGTCAAGCTGCGGATCCAGGAGGCGCTCGACCGGCTCTTCTACCGTGAGCGCCACAGCTGGCGCAAGGCGCTCGTGCGACTGTCCGAGGACCTCAACGTGGACCTCGACCTCGAGCGGACCTCCGAGCGGCTGCTCGAGGGCATCGGCGCCGCGCTGGGGCTGCGCGAGATGGCGCTCTTGCTCCCCGAGGCGACGGGCGACCTGGTCCCGTTCCGCAGCCGCGGCGTCACGCGCACCGGCGACGGCCGGCCGGTGATCGGCGTCGGGACGGCTCTGCTCGAACGGCTCTCGGCCGGGCAGCCGGTCGACGTCGACCAGGCGCCGAGCGACAACCCGCAGCTCGCCGCGTCGGGCCTCGCGTGGCTCTTCCCCTGCCGCGTCAAGGGTGAGGTGATCGCGGTGCTCGGCGTCGGCCGCAAGGACGGCCTCGACCCGCTCAACAGCGAGGAGGTCGACACGCTGAAGACGCTCGCGGCCCAGGCGGCCACGGCGATCATGAACGGCCGGCTCTACCAGCGCCTCGCCGAGAAGGCCGAGGAGCTGCGCGGCCTCAAGGACTACAACGAGAACATCCTCGAGAGCCTCGACTCGGGCATCGTGGTGCTCGACCTCGAAGGCCGCGTGGTGCGCTGGAACCGCGCGATGGAGGGCCTCTACGGCCGGGCGCGCGCCCAGGTGCTGGGACAGCCGCTCGATGCCGTCTTCCCCGAGGCGTTCCTCGACGCGTTGCGCGGCTCGCTCGTGCTCGGCGACCACGACGAGATCGCGCACGTCTACAAGCTGCACCTGCCCGCGGCCGACGGCCGCAGCCAGATGGTCAACCTCTCGGTGGCGCCCTTCCAGGCGGCTCCGGGCGAGCGCTGCGGGACGATCCTGATCCTCGACGACATCACCGCGCGCGTGAGGCTCGAAGAGCAGCTGCAGCACACGGAGAAGATGGCGTCGGTGGGCCTGCTCGCCGCCGGCGTCGCCCACGAGGTGAACACCCCGCTCGCCGGCATCTCGTCCTACACCCAGCTCTTGCGCGGCCAGCTCGACGAGCACGACCCGCGCCAGCAGGTGCTCGAGAAAATCGAGAAGCAGAGCTTCCGCGCCGCCAAGATCATCAACGGGCTCTTGAACTTCTCGCGCGCGAGCGGGACCGAGTTCGAGCAGGTCGACGTGAACAAGGTGCTGGCGGACGTGCTGGCGCTCGTCGAGCACCAGCTCGACGGCTCGCGAATCCGCGTGCGACGCGAGCTCGGTGCGCACCTGCCCCCCGTGCGCGGCAACGAGAACCGCATCCAGCAGGTGTTCTTCAACCTGATCCTGAACGCCCGTGACGCCATGCCGAGCGGCGGCTGGCTGACGCTGCGCACGCACGCCGACGACGAGACCGTGGTTGTCGAAGTGTGCGACACCGGCCACGGGATCCGACGCGAGCACATCCGGCGCATCTACGACCCGTTCTTCACCACCAAGGGCATCGGCAAGGGCACCGGGCTGGGCCTCTCCGTCTCCTACGGCATCGTCCAGGAGCACGGCGGCGCCATCTTCGTCGAGAGCGACCCGGGCCACGGCACCACGTTCCAGGTCGCGCTGCCGGCGCTGGTGTTGTCCGAGGCCGCCCAGCAGGGGTGAGATGAGCCAGGAACAGGTCCTCGTCGTCGACGACGAGGAGGTGATGCGTGACGTGCTCGGCCGCGTGCTCACGCAGGCCGGCTACGAGGTCGCGTTCGCGGAGACGGGCCCCAAGGGCATCGAGGCCGCGCGCAAGGACAGCTACGCCGCGGCGATCGTGGACGTGATGCTCCCCGAGATGGGCGGGCTCGAGCTGCTCGAGGAGCTCAAGAAGCACGACCCCGAACTAGTGGTGCTGATGATCACGGCCTTCGCCTCGATGGAGATGGCGATCGACGCGATCAAGAAGGGCGCCTTCTACTTCGTGCCCAAGCCGTTCGACAACCAGCAGCTGCTCCACATCCTGGCGAGCGGCCTGCTGCAGCGGCGCCTCGCCAACGAGAACCGCGAGCTGCGCACGGCGCTTCGGGACCAGGGCCGCTTCATGGAGCTGGTGGGCAAGAGCCAGCGGATGCTCCAGGTGTTCCAGCTGATCTCGCAGGTCGCGCCTTCGCGCTCGACGATCCTGGTGGCGGGCGAGAGCGGCACGGGGAAGGAGCTGGTGGCGAAGGCGATCCACCAGAACTCGACGCGGCGCGACAAGCCGTTCGTGGTGGTGAACTCAGGCTCGCTGCCGCACGAACTCCTCGAGTCGAACCTGTTCGGGCACGTGAAGGGAGCCTTCACCGGCGCCGTCTACGCCAAGAAAGGCCTGTTCGAGATCGCCGACAAGGGCACGCTGTTCTTCGACGAGATCGGCAACATTCCGATCGAGACGCAGTCCAAGCTGCTGCGCGTGATGCAGGAGCGCGAGTTCATGCGGCTCGGGGGCGTCGACATCATCAAGGTCGACGTGCGCGTGGTGGCGGCGACCAACGTCGACCTGCGGCGCTCGGTGGAGGAGGGGCGTTTCCGCGAGGATCTCTTCTACCGGCTGAACGTGATCGCCGTTCAGCTCCCCCCGCTGCGCCAGCGCAAGGAGGACATCCCGGCGCTGGTCCAGCACTTCGTCGACAAGTACGCGCGCGAGAACGGCAAGGCAGTCGAGACGGTCACGCCCGAGGTGCTCCAGCTGCTGATGGACTACGACTGGCCGGGCAACGTGCGCGAGCTCGAGAACGTGATCGAGCGCGGCGTCGTGCTGGCGACCGGGCCGTTGATCGATCGCGAGCTGGTGCCCGAGCACGTACGCACGAGCCCGGGCTTCTTCCACATCCCGCCGGTCTCGGTGCCGCCCGAGGGGATCAACCTGCGCGAAGTGATCGCGAGCTTCGAGCGCCGCATCATCGAGTCGACGCTCGACGCGACGGGCGGGGTGCAGAAGGATGCCGCGCGCCTGCTCGGGCTCAAGCCGACGACGCTCAACGAGATGATCAAGCGGCACAGCATCCCGCTCGCGCGCGACCGCCGCTCGCTCGCGGGGCGTGAGGAGCAGGCGCTCGCGAAGCCGGGTGCTTGACATCCCGAGGAGACCCCCCCGTCTTACATTGGGGGGTCTTCCGAGGGATCTCTGAGCCGTCGTTTGCGTGCGCGGGAGTTTTCGGTTCTTGTCGACGCTCGGGACCAAACCAGAAACGAACACGAGACCAAGTCCGGACTTTTCGGGGACTGGCTTTCGGGGGGCTGATCGCCCCCCGTGCCCCCCATAGCGTCCCATCGCGTCTTGACATCGGCCGCCGGGATTGGTAGCCTCGCGCTAATTGGCGGTAATCACAGGACTTAACTGGCCCGCCAGAACCCCGATTCCATGGCCTTTCAGGGCTCTCTCTCCGAGCTGCACCTTCCGGACATCATCCAGCTCGTCAGCGTCAGCGGGAAGACCGGCGTCTTCCGGCTGATCGACGGCGAGCACCACGGGGACATCTGGCTTCACGAGGGCCGCATCGTCCACGCGATGACGTATTCCCGCCCCCGGCACGCAGAGCAAGAGCAGGAAGATCTGTCGGGCGAGGAGGCCGTCTACGCGCTCGCGATCTGGCGCACCGGCGAGTTCCGCTTCGAGGCGGGCATCGCTTCGCCGCGCCAGACGATCCAGAAGAGCAACACCAACCTGCTGATGGAGGCCGCACGCCGGCTCGACGAGTGGCGGGTGCTCTCCAAGAAAATCCCCTCGGTCGAGCTGGTGCCGGAGTTCGTGATCCTCGACAGCCGCGAGGGCCAGATCAACCTCAACACGATGGAGTGGCTGCTGCTGTCCAAGATCGACGGGCAGCGGTCCGTGAAGCAGATCGCGGCCGCGGCTGGCATGAGCGTCTTCGACTCGGCCAAGCTCCTCTACGGGCTCGTCGCCACGAACCTGATTCGCCTGCGCCAGACCGGCCCGGCGCCGGTCACCGAGCGGTCGCAGGCGCCCGCGGCTCCGCCACCCGCGGCCGCCACGGCCGCACCTGCTCCGTCGGCCGCAGGGCCCGCTCCGCGGCCCACGCAGGCCACACCCCCGCCACCGCCGCCGCTCCTGACGCGCCTCGCGCGGCTGCGCGACGAGTGCGTCGCGCTCCTGGGTCCAGTCGGTGAGAGCGTCGTCCAGAAGCACTACCTGCGGGCGCGCGCCGACATCGAGCGCGGCGCCGGGTCCGAGGCGGTCGACGACGCGATCCAGCAGATCGCCCGGGCCGCCTCGATCCTCAAGGGCAGCGCCGTGGCCGACGCCGTGCTGAAGCTGCTGAAGAGCTAGCCCGGCGCCGCCCGCATCCCGGATCGGACAGACGTTACCTGGGAATCTCTGGTGATCGACGTTCGGTCTCGTGCGGACCTGACCTGACCGCGGCGTGGGATACAAGGGAACATGCAGCACGACCTTCTCGCTTCGCTGCGGCGTCTCTCCGACGCCGAGCTGGTCGCGCGCATCCACGACCTCGCCGCTCGTGAGCGGGGAGCGACGGTCGTGCTGGTGGCTCACCTCGCGGAGCTCGATACCCGCGACGTGCATTTTCGCGCCGGCCACGGCTCGCTCTTCGCCTACTGCCGAGACGTCCTCGGCCTCTCCGAGCAGGAAGCGTACAACCGCATTGCGGTCGCCCGAGCAGCGCGGCTCTTTCCCGTGATCCTTGAAAGGCTCGAAGGCGGCGCGGTCCACCTCACCACCGTCAGGCTGCTCGCCCCTCACCTGACGCCCGCCAACCACCGTGACGTGCTTGACTGCGCTCGAGGGAAGACGAAAGTCCAGGTCGAGGAGATCGCCGCGGGTCTCTGGCCCCGGCCCGATGCCCCTTCGTTCGTTCGGAAGCTCCCGACGGCGAAGGCATCCTCGTCGCCGTCTTCCCCTTCGTCCGTGCCTCCCACGGCTCCTCTGGGTGCACCGGGCTGTCAGGAGTCTCCGGCCCTTCAGGCTCCGCCGGGTTCGCCGGCTTTTCCGGTGTATCCGGGTTCGCCGGATTCCGAGGCTCCTTCTCCCTCTTCTCTCTCCTCTCCCTCATCCCTCTCCCCTCCCGCTTCTTCTGCTGCTGGTGCTGCTCCGTTACCTCCCACGGTGTCCTACTACGACGCAGCCGCCGCGACGCCTTCGATTCCGGTTGCTCCTTTGCCCGCGGCGAAGCGCACCGCCGAGGTCACCCCGCTCTCGCCCGACCGGTACAAGGTCCAGGTCACGATCGGTGCCGACACGCTCGAGAAGCTGCGGCTCGCGAAGGACCTGCTGCGGCACGCGGTTCCCTCAGGAGACGAAGCCGTGATCCTGGACCGCGCCCTCACGGCCCTGCTCGCGGACCTCGCGCAGAAGAAGTTCGCGGCGGCGGAGAAACCGCGCCCCTCCGGCGGCACCGTGCCCGGGTCGCGCCACGTCCCGGCCGAGGTCAAGCGCACGGTTTGGCTGCGCGACCTGGGGCGCTGCGCCTTCGTGGGGACGAACGGCCGCCGCTGCCAGGAGCGTGCCTTCCTGGAGTTCCATCACGTGAAGCCCTACGCTCTGGGCGGAGAGGCCACCGTGGCGAACGTCCAGCTGCGGTGTCGAAGCCACAACGCCTACGAAGCACGGCTCTACTTCGGACATGGAAACGGCGACGACGGTGCCATGTCCGTGCGGGAGCGGGCCACGCCGTACGGCCCGTCCCCGCGCGAGGCCGGCCCCATCCGGTCTCGGCGATCGGGAACTCGTTCTAGAACGAGTTCCCGACCCGCAGCGTCGCGGGGGCCCGCTCCATGAGCTCCGGTGCCCTGCGCAGCCTGCGAGGTCCCGGCCAGGCTTGGCGCGGACGACGCGGGTGATGTCTATCAAAGCGCGATGTCCGACTCGGCCGCGTTGTGGCGGGCAAGCTGTGTCATCGCCGCTGGTCGAGGCCGACCTCGGTCACAGGCGCCCGCCCGCCGCCGCGCGGACCAGCCCACGCCAACGATCGAGCACTGCGTCCCAGCGGTACTCGATCTCGACGTATCGCCGGCCACTCGCGCCGAGCGCGTCTCGCAGTGAAGCATCGCGTGCGATGACGTCCATCGCCTCGCCGTACTCGTCGCCGTCCTCGTAGAAGAGCGCGGCTCCCGAGCGTAGGCAATGCTCCTTCAGTACCTCGGAGCGCGCGTTGACGAGGCCGGGCGTCCCGAGCGCGAAGGCTTCGAGCAGAGCGATCGACAGGCTCTCGAAAGGACTCGGGCACACCACCACGCGGGCACCGGCGAGAGCGGCTGCCTTCTCGACTTCCGGAAGGAAGCCCAGGTACCGTACGCCCTCCTGGCGCGGCTCCGGCATCGCGAGCCGCCCGATCAGCACCAGGTCGAGGGCGCCCTCCCTCTCCCGCCGGTAGCGCTCGTGATGAGCCAGCATCTCGACGCAGCCCTTGCCAGCGTCGATGCGCCCCGCGTAGATCGCATAGGGACGCTCGAGCCCATGCCGCACGCGGAACGACGCCGCGTCCGTCGACGCGGGCATCTCGACACCCATGCCCACGAGCACTCCCGGCCGGTCGCCCAAGTCGAAGCGACGGCGCACGAGCGCCTCCTCAGCCGGTGTCAGGAAGCCAAAGGCGCGCGGCCGCGCGAAGACCTCGCGATAGATGGAGAAGCGCAGGGGCGGCTCGTCGTGGGTCGTGGGCACGAGCGCGGCGCGCTCGGGCACGGCCTCGAGCCCCCAGTAGGTCGGGTAGTACAGGTAGGTGAAGAAAAGGACCGCGGCGAAGCGATCCCGCTCGGCGCGCAAGGCTTCGACGAGCTTGGGGACCTCCGGTCCCTGAAGGCGCAGGAACTCATGCTCGTCGGCGCGGGTGCGTCGCGCCGGTCCCGCGCCGACGTGCTGTTCGTTGTCCGGTCCGTTGTCCGGTCCGTCCCTACGCCTCTCGTCCCCGCTGTCGGTCTCGGGAGAACCCCCGGCTGCGGCATCGCGGTCGTAGAGCGGTTCGGCGAACGCATTGAACGCCTCGAGGTCGCGCTCCCCCACCACGGGAAAGCGCAGCACGTCGACACCGCCCGTACGTTCGAGGCCCGCGGGCAGCTCGTTGCGCCAGGTCACGTAGTCGCGCGCGCAGCTCGTGAAGACCGTGATCCGGTAGTCCGCCGCCAGGCGTTCCGCCACCGCCCGAGCGAGCGACTCGCTGCCGCCGGTGATGCCCTCGCCGTAGCGCTGGACCACGAAGGCGACCTCCGGCCGTCCGCTGCTCACCGGGACTCCAGGTACGAGCGCAGCGCCCCGAGCACGCGTTCCGGCGCGAAGGCCTCGAGCCGTCGGTCCTGCCCGGCCAGCACCGCAGCGCGGAGCGCTTCATCCGTGGCCAGGACGTGAGCGATCTCGGCGA
>Ga0247727_10001688_pt1 | contig 51728 bp, 50 predicted proteins | sample WisWelCaveWW1625_FD_202498 | JGI IMG/M metagenome (GOLD analysis project Ga0247727, IMG submission 202498) | Biofilm microbial communities from Wishing Well Cave, Virginia, United States - WW16-25 | ecosystem: Environmental > Aquatic > Deep subsurface > Groundwater > Cave microbial mat | place... | reverse complement strand
ATAAACTCCACTAGAAACCTATACTTGCTAGTGGTCCTTATGATTCCAACATTCGCAACAGAGCGGGCCGAAACGGGATGCGAATGTTGGAATCGGACCACTAGCGCCAGCGCCCGCTCAGGCAAACAGCGAGCTGACGCTTTGCTCCTTGGCGATGCGGAAGATGGCCTCGCCCATCAGCGCGGCGACCGAGATCACGCGCACCTTCTTGCTGTCGCCCTTGCGCGTGTTGGGGTCGATGGAATTGGTGACCACCAATTCGGAGAGCGTGGAATCCTCAACCCGTTTGGCCGCGCCGTTGGAAAGCACGCCGTGGGTGACATAGGCCGAGACCGAAGCGGCCTTCTCCTTGTGCAGCGCCTCGGCGGCGTTGCACAGCGTGCCGGCGCTATCGACGATATCGTCGATCAAAATACAATGGCGGCCTTCGACATCGCCGATAATGTTCATCACTTCGCTCTGCCCGGCTTTCTCTCGGCGCTTATCGACGATGGCAAGGTCCGCGCCCAATCTGTTGGCCAGCGCGCGCGCACGCACCACGCCGCCGACGTCGGGCGAAATGATCATCAGGTCCGAGACGTTTTTGTGCTTCTCGCCGATGTCGCGTTCGAGCACGGGGGTGGAGAAAAGATTGTCGGTGGGGATGTCGAAGAAACCTTGGATCTGGCCGGCGTGCAATTCGAGCGTGAGCACGCGGTTGGCGCCGGCGGTGGTAATCAGATTGGCGACCAGCTTGGCCGAGATCGGGGTGCGGCCGCCGACTTTGCGGTCTTGCCGGCCATAGCCGTAATAAGGGATCACCGCGGTGATGCGCCGGGCCGAGGCGCGCCGCAACGCATCGATGCCGATCAGCAATTCCATCAAATGGTCGTTGGCGGGATACGAGGTCGATTGGATGAGGAACACATCCTCCCCGCGCACATTTTCCTGGATCTCGACGAAAATCTCATTGTCCTTGAAACGCTTGAACACCGCTGGCGCGAGCGGTGTCTTGAGATGGTCGGCGATCGCCCGCGCGAGCGTGCCGTTGGAATTGCCGGATAAGAGTTTCATGGGAATGCGGGGCCCTCGCGTTCCAGGAGCTTGCTGTCTAGCCGCTGAGTCGGGCTGGGGAAACCGATTCGCTGCGGTTTCGCGACACGTTTGTCGCGCCCGTGTGAAAGATGCGACGTTGCGTCTCCCCCTCCCCTTGAGGGGAGGGGGTTGGGGGGTGGGGTGAGGTGGTGTCGTTTGCTTTGCTTGACTCAACGATGTGCCGCATCGTGAAATTTCCCTCGTCGGCGCATCACTCCACCCCCTGCCTCCTCCCTCAAGGGAGGGTGATTGCAAATCACTCCAAGTCAAAGCCCAATCGCTGCGCAATTGCGCCCGTAATCGGCGGCGCGCGCGTGCACCGAGCGGCGGTGGCTGTGCAGGCGGGCGGGGTGGGCATAAGTGTCGAGCGGCAGCGTTTCGATCTTGGTGAGCCCAAGCGCTTGCAGGCGCGCCGTGCAGAATCCCGGCAGATCGAACAGGCGGCTTTCTTCCCGTCCTTGGGCAAAGAAGCGGCCAAACGCGCGATCAGCTTCATTAAAGCGCGCTTCAAACTCGGGGCCGACTTGGTAAGAGCTCTGATGAATGCAAGGTCCGATAGCGGCGGCGATGCGGGTTGATTCGGCCCCGTGTTGCTGCATCAGCCGAACCGTGGCTTCGAGCACGCCACCCCCCTCTTCTTGGCCAAGCGCGCCCTTCCAACCGGCGTGCGCCGCGGCGATGATGCCCAATTCGGCATCCGCTAACAGCACCGGCGCGCAATCGGCGGTGAGCACGGAGAGGATGAGCCCGGGCGTCGTCGTCACCAGTGCGTCAGCGTGCGGGCGCCGATCTTGCGAATCTGCGGTCCAGGGGGCGTCGATGAACACCGCGTGCGGCGAATGCACTTGATGCACGCCGACGAGATTTTCCGGTGGCGCGCCGAACGCTGCTGCGATGCGGCGGCGGTTTTCCTGGATCGCTTCGGCATCGTCGTTCGAGCCCGTGCCGGCGTTGAGGCTGGCATAGATGCCGGTCGATACTCCGCCCTCGCGGCCAAAGAAACCGTGACGCACGCCGGCGAGGACGCTGGCGGTCCAAGACGGCGGGCCGCTCAAAAGCCGGCCGACGGCGGCAATTTGGGGCTGGACAGACATAGCACTTTGAACAATGCGCCCATTTCGTCGGCATGGGTCAAGCGGCGCAATTGCCGCGCCACGCTCGGACCATGCTCAGGGTTGGCGCGGATCAGCATATCGGCGCGCACCTCGATGCCAAGCCCGCGCAGAAAACGCGCTTGCGTGATCGCGCCCGCGACACCCAGCCCGGCCTCGCGGCCCAAATTCGCGAGCCGGGAAAAATCCACGTGCGCGGTTAAATCCGCTTCGCCGGGGGTTTCCAGCGGACCAACTTTCTTGTGCCGCTTCAGCGCTTGCAGCGTGTCGCCGCCGCTGGGCGCGAGATAGCCAAAATCGATGAACAGCGCACGGCCGGGCGCGGCGTGCAAGTGGCGCTCGATTTCGTAAATCAGCGCATCGAGCCCCGGCGCGATTTCGCGCACCGCGCCGGGCTGAATCTCGTCCTCTTGCGCCGGCAGCGCCGCGCTGAGGCCAAAGGTCAATGCATCGGCCTCGTCGAGGCCTACAAGCTTTTCATGCCAAGCTTCCTCGCCGCGCAGAAATTGCCGGATCGGCAAACAGTCGAGGAATTCGTTGGCGATGATCAGCGATGGGCCAGGGGGCGCATCCTCCAGGCGCTGCGCCCATTCCGCGCTCGGCACGCGCGCTGCTTGTTCATCACGCAAGGGCGCGCTGGTCTCCACCAGCACGATGTTCGCCGCGTCGTGAAAGCCTTCGATGCGTTCGCTGGCGCGCCAAGCATCCTGCATCAGCACGCCGCGGCCGGGGCCGAGTTCGATGAGGTTCAGCGCCGGTTTGCCGAGCACATCCCATTCATGCGCGCACCAAAGTCCGAGCAATTCGCCGAACATCTGGCTGGTTTCCGGCGCGGTGAGAAAATCAGCGCCGGCCCCGCCAATCGCCGGGCGCGTAGCGTAATAGCCATGCTGTGGATCATGCAGACACGCCGCCATGAATTCCGCCACCGTCATCGGCCCGGCTTCCCTTATGTGCTCGATCAGTTTCTTTGCGAGCGTGTTCATGGTTTGCGCTTCGTGAGTTTGCGGTCGGCGCGCGTGCGGCGCTGAAATTCAGGCGTGAATGTTTGATCGCTCCCCCTCCCCTCGCGGGGAGGGGAGTGCCGCGCGAATGCTGGCGATACGCCCGATGTTGTCGTCGAGTTCCTTCGCGGAGATGCGCATCACGAGCCAGCCTGCGTTGCCAAAATAGACATTACGTTCGCCATCGCGTGCTTTTTGTTCAGGTTGCTCATGCAATGGCCCATCGATTTCAATGGCAAGGCGCGCGCGCATGATGGCAAAATCGGCGATGTATCTGCCGACCGGATGCTGGCGCCGAACATGGATGCCTTCGGGTCGCAACAGTTTCAGAATATCCCAAGCGCGATCTTCCAGATCTGTCATATTGCGACGAAGCGATTGGGCAAGCCTTCTTGTCACGCCGCCGCCAATTTCGGCGCTAGCAGCGCCCGCCTTATCAGCCAAGCGCCAAGCAGCACCATCGGCAGCGACAGCAGCATGCCCATGGTGACGACACCTTGCAGCGCTTGCGGCATATGCGCATCCGGCTCGCGCACGAATTCAAGCGCCAAGCGGAAAATCCCATAGCACGCGAGGAACAAGCCAACATTCAACCCAGGCCGGCGCAATGAATCAAAGCGCAGCGTGGCAATGTTGATGATCGCGAACAGCACCGCGCCTTCGAGCGCGGCTTCGTACAATTGGCTCGGATGGCGCGGCTGCTCGAAGCCGAGCCACATCCAGGCGCGGGTTTCCCAATTGTAACCGCCTTCGGGAAACACGACGCCCCAAGGCGCGCTGGTGACCCGGCCCCACAATTCGCCATTGATGAAATTGGCGATGCGTCCAAAGAACAGCCCGATCGGTGCGGCGGCGGCGACAACATCGCCGAGCCGCAGCAGATCGACTTTTTGCGTGCGGGTCTTGGCCAGCAATTCGCCGGCATCGCTCTTGCGCAACCATTTGTCGCCGAAGCGCGCGAATTTCGCGCCCTCGCCTTCCGGCGCTTGCGCCAGTGCGCGCTTTTCCGCGAGCTTGGCAAATTGCGCTTCATCGACATGCAGTTCGCGCGCGAACAAGATCGCCGCGAGCGCGACGCCGATCAGCCCGCCATGGAAGCTCATGCCGCCTTGCCAGATCTGCAAAACGTCAAGCGGGTTCTTCCAGATCATGTCGGGCTTGTAGAAGAGAACATAACCGAGCCGGCCGCCGAAGATGACCCCGAGCGTGGCCCAGAACAGAAAATCATCCGCTTGCGGGCTGCTCAGCGCGGGCTTGCCCGGCGCCCACAGCCGCTCGCGCCCGATCAGCCACGCCATCCAGCGCCAGCCCAGCATCAGCCCGGCAATGTAGGCGAGCGCGTACCAGCGCAGATGGACTGGGCCCAGTCCGAACAGCGGGGGCAAGGTCAGCGCCGCCGGGTCGAGATTGGGGAATTGTATGGCCTCGAAAATCACCCGCGTTCACCTTCAAAGCTTATCGGCCGCATTGCGCAGCTTAGTACTCGGAATCGAAATGCGTGATCTATGATCACGCATTTCGGGTTCCGGTACAAATGTATGATTTTGTACCCACTTTCGTGACACTGGAGGTTCCCTTCCGTGACTCATGCGCTAATGAAAGTGGGTACCAGGGCGGGTTTCTAAATAGCTAGCGAGGTTCGGTCCACATGCAAACGCAAAGCTCGGTGTTCGACGATTTGGCCCGGCTGATGACCGGAGCCATGGGCATGGCCCAAGGCGCAAGCCAAGAGGCCAAGGGCTTCATGCGCGCCCAGGCAGACCGTTTCGTCGCCGAGATGGATTTGGTGGGCCGCGACGAGTTCGAAGCGGTGAAGCAACTCGCCGCCGAGGCCTGCGCCGAAGCCAAAGCGCTGCGCGCCCGGGTGGCGGCGCTGGAAGCGCAATTGAACGCGCGGGAGTAAATATGGACCGCCGGCGCCCTCGCCGGCATGTGCGGCGCTGGCCGGCAAAGGCGCCGGCGGTCCATGACACCGGTCTGTGCAGGAAACCTTCGGGTAATACTCTGGTGCGCTTGCTAAATGCCGGGGTTTGATTCGAGCGCGCCGGCAGAAAGCGCGACCCAGGGCGAAGCGATCGATTTTCCGGAGTTCTGAGGGGAGCTCGGAGGGGACGCTTATGGATCTCTATCTCGACGACGAAGCCGAAATTGCCGCCGATCCCATGGAAACGGTGGAAGCGGTGATCGGCTCGGACGACCGCTTCGCCGCCGAACGCGCCGAGGACGGTGATTTGCATTTTTCGTTCAAGTGCCCCTGGGGGGAGACGGTCGGCTATTTCAGCCATCGCTACGAATTGCCTGCGCTATTGTTCACACTCGGTTTCGATCTGCAGGCCCCGAAATCGCGCCACAGCGAGGCTGTACGGCTAGCGGCCCTGATCAACGAAAACCTTTGGCTCGGGCATTTCGACGTTTGGTCCGACGATGGCACCATCATTTTCCGCCACGCCATGCCGATGATTGGGCGCGACGAAATTTCCATTGGTGAAATCCAGGCTATGCTGGCGGCCGCACTCGACGCAGCCGAACGCTTCCAGCCGGCCTTCCACTTCGTTATCCTTGGCGGCATGGCGGCGGAGCAAGCAGCTCAGGCCGCTCTGTTTGAAGTCTGTGGAGAAGCGTGAGCGGCCTGGACGCCCCATCGATCGCACTCATCGGCGCCGGCGCCTTGGGCGGGGCGATGGTGCGCGGCTGGATTGAGGCGGTGCGCAAGGGCGGCGGGTTGACGCTCACTGTCGTGGAACCGAATTTCGATCCTGAACTCGAGCGCGAACTTGATACCGTGGGCGCGGTGCTTAATCCGCCCGATCCAGGCCCGGTCGATGTGCTGGTGTTGGCGGTAAAGCCGCAGCAATTTGTCGAAGCCGCCGCCGGCGCCCGCAAATTCATCGGCCCTGAAACACGCGTGCTTTCTGTGATGGCTGGCATCACCATGGACGCCCTGACCCGATCGCTTGGCGCCGAGCGCGTGGTGCGCTGCGTGCCGAATACGCCCGCGCGCATCGGCCGCGGCGTTACCGCTTATGTGATGTCGCCGGCATGCACAGCCGAAGACCGTCAATTGGTCGAGCAATTGCTGGAACCGCTCGGGATGGTTGAACCCATCGCCGTGGAGCGGCTGATGGATGCTGTCACCGCGGTGTCGGGTTCGGGCCCGGCTTATGTGTTTTTGCTGGCCGAGGTGCTCGCCGCCGCCGCCGAACAAGAAGGTCTGGACAAGGACACCGCCATGCGTCTGGCCAGCCGCACAGTCGCTGGCGCCGGTGCGCTGATGCTGGAAACCGGCGAAGCGCCAGGCGTGCTGCGCAAGCAAGTGAGTTCGCCCGGCGGCACCACCGAAGCCGCGCTTGACATCTTAAGCGCCGGCAACGGACTAGGTCCGCTGCTGCGTCACGCCGTCGCCGCCGCCGCCCAACGCTCCCGCGATTTGGGCAAGCGCTAGTGGAGTGGATTTGACATTCGCATCCGGTGTAAGCGGCAAGCTGGTAGCGAATGTCAAATCCATAAACTCCACTAGAAACCTATACTTGCTAGTGGTCCTTATGATTCCAACATTCGCAACAGCGCGGGCCGAAACGGGATGCGAATGTTGGAATCGGACCACTAGGGCTCCCCCTCCCCTTGAGGGGAGGGGGTTGGGGGGGTGGGGTGAAGCTCCGTCGTTTGTCGCCTTGATTCAAACGCCACGCGCATTGCCGCGCAAGTTTCATACTTGACCGCGAAACCTTCGACATTGCGCCTCACCCCACCCCCTGCCCCCTCACCTAAGGGATCGCTCCGCGATCCCGTTCTCTGTAAATCCTGATCGCGAAGCGATCAGGAGGGGGAGGGGGCCTACGCTGCTACTTGACCGCCGCTCGGCCGCGGCATTTGCTCTTCGTTATGACCCCACTCGACCCCGCGCTCCGCCGCGAGCTTGCCCGCGCCGCGCTTATCCTCGCCGCCGCCGGTGCTTGGCGCGAAGTCACGCTGGCGCGTCTGGCTGAAGTTTCCGGCCGGCCGTTGTCGGATTTCTACGGCGCCTCGCTCTGGGAGGCGGTCGATTGCGTCGAGGAAGCGTTCGACCGCGCCATCGCCGAGAGCGCCGATCAACTCGATCCAAATCAATCCGTGCGCGACCGTTTGTTCGAACTGATCATGCGCCGCTTCGAAGCGATGGAGCCCCATCGCGCCGCGGTGCTGGCGATGGAGCAGGGCATCGACCGTGATCCAACTCTGATGGCGTCCGCGCATCAGCGCCATGTTCGCTGCGCGCGCTGGGTGTTGGCGCTGGCGGGGTTGGAAGCCGACGGCATGACCGGCCAGGCGCGGTCGCAAGGGCTCGGCATCATCATCGGCCAAGCGCGCATCGCCTGGCGCGGCGACGATGCCGGCGATTTTACCCGCACCATGGCCTCGCTCGACAAGAACCTCCGCCGCGCCGAGGAAATGTTCGGAAGATGGGCGGGGTTCGAGGGCAAGCCGAAGCCGGATATCGACAGCGCGCCCTGAATTCTTCGCGCATAGATGTCGGTGCGCGTTTACCTTTTGGTGAGCACTTCTTTACATTTCAGGCGCCATGATCGCGGCGTGTTTGGTTTCGCGATCAGTTTGCGCGATGGACGGGAGCGTCTTCGCAGTGTGCTCGATGCGCAATGGCGCGTATGCGCCGGCGCGGCGTTTGTGGTGTTGGCGCTGGCCTCGATCCAGTACGACGAGATCATCGCGCCAGGGATGAACCACTTCTCGGATGCGTGCTCCGATTTCGGTCGCAGAGTCTCCAGTATTACGCGTTGAGTTCTCGGACTCCCCCTCCCCTCAAGAGGGGGGGTTAGGCGCGTTAACGCAAAATCCAGCGGCGGCCTTCAACATCGCTCCCATGGCGCGGCATTACGACCTTATTGTCATCGGTTCGGGCCCGGCGGGGCGGCGCGCGGCGGTGCAGAGCGCTAAGCTCAAGAAATCCGTGCTGGTGGTGGAGCGGGGGCGGCGCGTCGGGGGCGTGTGCGTGCACACCGGCACCATCCCGTCGAAGACGCTGCGCGAAACCGTGCTCAATCTCTCTGGCTGGCGCGAGCGCGGCTTCTATGGCCGCGCCCATCGCAACAAGCAAGAGGTCAGCGCCGAGGATTTGCGCCGCAGGCTTCACATCACGCTCGAACATGAAGTCGAGGTGCTCGAGCACCAATTCACGCGCAACAATGTGACCTGCGTGTTCGGCGAAGCGCGGTTTCTGAGCGCCCATGCGATCGAAGTGATGGCGGAGACCGGCGAGGCGTGCCATTTTCACGGCGACAGCATCATTATCGCCGTGGGCACTCAGCCGTATCGCCCCGAACATATCCCATTCGATGGCGATGCCATTGTCGACGCCGACGAAATCCTGGAACTCAAACGCATGCCGCGCTCGCTCGTGGTGATCGGCGCCAGCGTTATCGGCGTCGAATACGCGACGATTTTTTCGGCGCTCGATGTGAAAGTGACGATCATCGAGCCCGGCGACAGCTTGTTGGGCTTTGTCGATCGCGAATTGGTGGACGAATTCATTCACGATCTGCGCGACCGCGGAATGAGCCTTCGCTTCAACAGCAAGGTGAAGGGCGTTTTCCGAGTAGGGGCGCAGACATGCCGCATCGAACTTGACGATCATCGTCAAGTCGTCGCCGACATGGTGTTGTTCGCGGCCGGCCGCACCGGCGCGACGCAAGCGCTCAATCTCGAAGCGGCGGGGCTCGCCTGCGATGAACGCGGCCGCATCACCATCGACAAGGCCAATTTTCGCACGGCAGTTCCACATATTTACGCCGTTGGTGACGTCATAGGCTTTCCAAGTCTTGCCTCCACCGCGATGGAGCAGGGGCGCATCGCGGCGTGCTGCGCCTTCGGTGAAAGCGCGCATGCGCCGCCGGAATTTTTTCCATATGGCATTTACTCGGTGCCGGAAATTTCCACGATTGGCATGACTGAAGAGCAAGTGCGCGAGAAATCCATAGGCTTTGAAACCGGCATCGCCCGTTTTCGCGAAACCTCGCGCGGCCACATCATGGGGCTATCGACTGGCTTTATGAAAATGATCTTTGCGCTGGAAACGCGCAGGCTGCTGGGCGTGCATATCGTCGGCGAAGGCGCAACCGAACTGATCCATATCGGCCAAGCCGTGCTCAATCTCGGCGGCGGGCTGGATTATTTCGTCGAGAACACTTTCAATTATCCCACCCTCGCCGAAGCCTACAAAATCGCCGCCCTCGATGCCTACAATCGCATGCCGCAAAAGCAACCGAGCGCCGTGGCGCTTGAAGCGCTGACGCAGAGGCTCGCTGGTTAGGCGCGCCGCCGCTGTGGGTTGAGCCTTGATTAAGCAATTTCGGCGACGCTGCGCCCTGGCAGAATGCCTTGGTTTCGACGGAGTGTCGGATCGTGCGAAAGATCGCCTGCGCCGTGCTGGGTGCTCCTTGCGTTTTTGCGGGTGCGGCGGGCGCGCAAGAGCCCGCTGAACTAGCCAGGCCGGTTAATTTTTCCTTGTCCTACACCGCCGATGTTATCGGCGTGGTCGGTGGCGGGCTGGCGCGGCGGGGGCGGTTTCTGGATAATCTTGATCTGGTGATGGACGCCGATTTGGAGCGCGCTTTCAATTGGCGCGGCGCCAGCGCCCATATCGACGTGCTCAACAATTCCGGCGGCAGACCCAACGACGATGCGGGCACGCTGCAAGGGGTGGACAATATCGAAGTGCCGAGCCAGCGCTTGCGCTTGTTCGAGGCCTGGGTTGAGCAATCTTTCGGCGATTCATCGCTGCGCCTTGGGCTTTACGATCTCAACAGCGAATTTTACGCCAATGATTCCGCCGGACTTCTGATCGCGCCGGCCTTCGGCATCGGCTCGGAAGTGGCGGCGACCGGTTCGAACGGCCCGTCCATCTTTCCCTCGACGGCGCTTGCGGCCCGCTATCACGTGCAGTTCGGCAATGACCTCTATGCGCGCGCGGCGATTCTGAACGCCGATGCCGGCGTGCTGGGCGATCCGGGCGGGGTGGACTTTTCCTTCGACGGCGGCGCGCTTTTGATCGCGGAGGGCGGCGTCGAAGGCTCGCGCAAACTCGCCTTCGGCGCTTGGCGTTATACGCGCCGGCAAGACGACATTCGCGATCCCGCCCGGCGCATCGCGCAAGGTGCTTATTTTGTTTATGAACAGCCGTTGAACGGTTCCAAAAGTGAGCACCCGACGCGCGCTTTCTTTCGCGCCGGCGTTTCCGATGGCGAGACCACCCCGTTCGCGGGCGGCTGGCAGGCTGGGGTGCTGATCGAGCGCGTGTTCGAGGGGCGCCCCGATAGCGAGCTCTCGTTTGGGTTCAATCAAGGAATATTGTCGGACAGCTATCGGCAAAACCAGATCGATCTCGGCGCGCCGATGGGCAGATCGGAACTGCAAATCGAAATCACTTACGCTGACAAAATCTCGCCGCATGTTACTGTGCAGCCCGACCTGCAATGGATCCGCCGTCCCAGCGGCGACCGCTCGATCGAAGAAGCGCTGATGGCCGGATTGCGAGTGAGCGTCGAGCTTTGATTTTTGGACCGCCGGCGTCCTCGCCGGCAGTGGTGTATCACGCGCAACAAATGCCGGCGAGGCGCCAGCGGTTCATGGAATACCTCACGCCGGCCTCGGCAATCGTAGCGTCGCGCGTAAGCCCCCGAGCGGGCTTTGCCCGAGCACGATGTCGCCGCCGTGGCCGCGCGCCACGTCGCGGGCGATGGCAAGCCCCAGCCCCACGCCTTTTTGGTTGCGCGAGCGGGTTTCGTCGAGGCGCGAAAAGGGGCGGAACGCTTCCTCGTAGAGCTCTTCGGGAATGCCGGGGCCGTTGTCGTCCACCGATACTGTGACGACGTTTTCCTCGCCCTTCACCATAACCCGCACCTTGTCGCCATGCGCGACCGCGTTGTCGATCAGATTGGCGAGGCAGCGTTTGAGCGCGCGTGCGCGCCCCGGTGTCGCGGTCTCGCCTGTGCATTCAAGCAAGACAATTTCGCCGGCGCGCCGTGCGTCAGCGACAATCATGTGCGCGATTTCAGTCAAATTCACTTGCTCGGGCGCTTCCTCCGCTAGCCCCTTGGCGAAGGCGAGATATTCGTCCAGCGTCGCTTCCATCTCCGCTAGGTCGCGCTTGACGGCTTCGATTTCCGCCGAGGGCGCCATAAGCGCCAGTTGCAGTTTCAAACGCGTCAGCGGCGTCCTGAGGTCGTGGCTGACGCCGGCCAGCAATTGCGAGCGCTGCTCGATGTGGCGCTTGATGCGCGAACGCATGTCGAAGAAGGCGCTGGTTGCGCCGCGCACTTCGCGCGCGCCGCGCACGCGGAAATGGCCGCCGTCCTCGCCGCGCCCGAAACGCTCCATGGCGTCGGCGAGTTTTTCGATCGGGCGAACTTGGTTGCGGATGAACAGGATGGAGACGACGATCAGGAACAGCGTCGCACCCGAAATCCACGCCACGAACAATGGCCCCGAGCGCGCCTGCACGCGGTCGCGGAACGCCTTCAACTGCAGCACGCCCTCGGCGGTGGGCACACGAATGATCACTTGCGAGCCCGGGCAGGTGGAATCGTACCAGACCTCGCGGCCGAGATCGTAGCGCAGCGAACGGGTGAGATAGCGGTCGAGGATCGAGCCAGAGGGGCGGCACCGCGGCATGTCCAGGCGCGCGTTTGGCTGCAGCTCGATTTCCAGGCGTAGCGGGCTCAGCGCCAGTGCGCGCAGATCCGCGAATGTCTCTGCTGTCGGGCTTCGCTCGTAAAGCTGAATGATCAGCGCGACATCGGCGGCCACGCCCTGGCTCATGCGCTTCGAGGTCGCTTGCCAGTGATCGTCGAGGAACACCAGCGTAATGATGAGCTGCAGCAACGCCGCAGGCGCGGCGATGATCAGCAGCGTACGCCAGTAAAGCCCCTTGGGCAGGATGTTGCGGAGGCGGAAGACGCGGCGCGCCATGATCAATCCGCCGCCAGCCGGTAACCAATCCCGCGCACGGTCTGCAGGTAAACCGGCGCGCGTGCGTCGGTTTCGACCTTACGCCTGAGCCTTGTCATTTGCACATCGACCGAGCGCTCCAGGCCCGCACCGGTGCGCTTGGCCAATTCCTCGCGGCTCACCACTTCGCCTGGGCGCGCCGCGAGGATGCGCATGAGGGCCACCTCGGCTTCGGTCAAGCGTATCGCGGCGCCCTCGCGCACGAGTTCGCCGCGCGCGCTGTTGAACGCGAACGGGCCGAAGTTCACCAATTCCGGCGCCTCGCCGCGATTGGCCACGGTGCGCCGCAAGATGGCGTTTATCCTGAGCGCCAGTTCGGCTGGCTCGAACGGCTTGGCCACGTAATCGTCGGCGCCGATGGAGAGCCCGCGGATACGGTCCTCCGGCATGCCGCGCGCGGTCAACAGCACGATCGGAACCTTGGAGGTTCGCCGCACGTTTTCAGCCAGCGAGAACCCGTCTTCGACCGGCATGGTCACGTCCAAGATCAGCAGATCGAAATCCATCGCCGCCAGCAGTTTGCGCGCGCTGGCGGCGTCTGCCGCGGCCGACACCCGCGCACCGGCTTGCGCCAGGTAACGCTTCAGCAGTTCGCGGATGCGGTCATCGTCATCGACCAACAAGAGATGGGGCGGCCGGTCGAGCGCGTCGAAGGCGGGCGGGGTCATGGAAACCTGGGATTTGGCCAATTTGGGGTAAGAATTTCCACACTTGGTTGGGCTTGCTTGACAGGCATATCGTTCGTCACTGAAAACGCTGAAAAACCATCCCCCAAATGACTGGGGGATGGCGGCGATGCAAGCGCCGATCATAGCAGAAGGAATGCGCCATGGCCGCTCAGCCCTTTCACGATCGCGATGGTTGGGTGTGGATGGACGGGTCTTTCGTGCCCCATCGTGAGGCCAAGGTGCATGTGCTGACCCATGCGCTGCATTACGCTTCCTGCGTGTTTGAAGGCGAGCGCGCTTATGACGGATTGGTGTTCAAAAGCCGAGAGCACAGCGAACGGCTGCATCAATCCGCCCGCATCCTCGGCTTCGATGTGCCGTTTAGCGTGAATGAAATCGACAAGATCAAGCGCGAACTGGTGGTCAAACAAGGTTTCGAGAATTGCTACATCCGTGCGCTAGCTTGGCGGGGGGCCGAGCAAATGGGCATCGCGACCGCGCGCGGCGACGTGCGGGTGGCCGTCTCGGCGTGGGAGTGGGGCGATTATTTTCCTGACAAGATGAAGGGCATTCGCCTGATGATCGCGCCCTGGCGGCGGCCCGCGCCGGATACAGCGCCGGCCAATGCGAAGGCCGCCGGCCTCTACATGATCTGCACGCTTTCGCGCCATGCGGCGATCGATGCGGGGTTCGACGACGCGATGATGTTCGATTGGCGCGGCCAAATCGCCGAGGCCACCGGGGCCAATATCTTCTTCGTGCGCGATGGCGCGTTGCATACGCCGACGCCAGATTGCTTTTTGAATGGGATCACCCGGCAAACCGTGATCGCGCTGGCGCGCCAGCGCGGTGTCGAAGTGGTGGAGCGGGCGATCTTCCCGAATGAGTTGGCCACTTTCAGTGAAGCCTTCCTCACCGGCTCGGCCGCTGAAATCACCCCGGTGCGCGAAATCGCCGGGCTTAGTTTCAAGCCGGGGGCCATGAGCGAGCAGCTGATCCACGACTTTTCGGCGCTGACCCGGCGCAAGAACGCGGCGTGATTTGCGCCATGCAACTTGCCCGTTTTCCGCGCCGCCGCTACACGCAGCATCCCACGCCGCTCGAACATCTGCCGCGTTTGAGCGAGGTGCTGGGCGGGCCGGAGATTTGGATCAAGCGCGACGATTTGCTCGGCCTCGCCGGCGGCGGCAACAAGGCCCGCAAGCTTGAATTTCTGGTCGCCGAAGCGCTGGCGCGGGGCTGCGATACGTTGATTACCGTGGGCGCGCCGCAATCGAACCATTGCCGCCTCACGCTGGCGGCCGCCGCGAAAGAGGGGCTGAAATGCCGGCTGGTGCTCGAACAGCGCGTGCCTGGTTCGTATGATCCGAACGCCTCGGGCAACAATTTTCTCTACAATCTGCTCGGCGCGGAGACGCTAACCGTCGTCAATGCTGGCGATGATCTGAGCGCCGCGATGCAAGGTATCACCGCCGAACTCGAGGCGCTAGGCCGCAAGGGCTATGTCATCCCCGGCGGCGGCTCCAATTCGCTCGGCGCGCTGGGTTACGTCGCCTGCGCCCACGAAATCGCCGCACAAAGCTTCGAGCTCGGCGTCTCGTTCGATCGGATCATTGTGGCCAGCGGCAGCTGCGGCACGCACTCCGGACTGCTTGTTGGCGCTAGCAGCGTGAATTTCGACGCGCCGATCATTGGCGTCAACGTGCGCCGCCCGCGCGCCGAGCAGGAGGACAACGTGTATGCGCTCGCGGTGGCGACCGCGGAGCTTTTAGAAATCGCGACCCCGCAGCGCAGCGAAGTCACCGCGCTCGACGAATGGGTCGGCCCCGGCTATTCGCTGCCGAGCGAAGAGATGATCGAAGCCGTGCGCATGCTGGCGCGCATGGAAGGCGTGCTGCTCGATCCGGTGTATTCGGGCAAAGCCATGGCGGGGCTGATCGGCCTTGCGCGGCGCGGCGAACTGAAACGCGGCGAGCGCGTGCTGTTCGTCCACACTGGCGGGGCGCCGGCGCTTTACGCCTATCAAAACGTGCTGCAGGCGTGAGCGTTTACCTTATTTCCTTCTCCCAAAAGAAAGGGGAGAAGCACAATAAGCCTGGCGGGCGCCGTTGTGCAAACCGCGCGGCCTAGCTGCGGCTTTTGCTGTTCAGGCGGCTTGGCGCTGGGCTTGGCCGCCTGCATTCACCTCTAAATCGGCTGGCACGCGCAATGTGAAGGCCGCGCCCTTGCCCAGCTCACTTTTGAGCGAAACATCGCCGCCGAGCAATTGCGCCAACCGGCGCGTGATCGCAAGACCCAGGCCAGTGCCGCCATAAGTGCGGGTGATGCTCGGGTCAGCTTGGACGAAGGGCTGGAACAATTGCGCCTGCACCTCCGGCGAGATGCCGATGCCGGTGTCGATCACTTCAAACACGCACCAATCGCCGTCCTCGGCGGCTTCGCGCCGAGCGATGAAGCGCACCTCGCCCTTGGCTGTGAACTTGATCGCATTGCAGAGCAGATTGAGCAGGCATTGGCTGAGTTTGAATGCATCCGTGCGCGCCGCGCCCAGCGAGGGCTCAATTTCGCAGCGGAGGTCATTGCCGGAAGCAGCCGCGCTCGGCGCGACTGTGGCCAGCACTTCAGCAAGCAATATTTTGAGCTCGACCTCCACTGTTTCGACCGCCATGTGCCCCGCTTCGATCTTCGACAGATCGAGCAGATCATTGACCATCACCAGCAAGCGGCGCCCGGCGCCGCGAATTTTGCGTAGATCGGCGCTATCGTTGGCCGCGCCGGAATCTTCGGCGTTCTCCATCAGCAATTCGCTATAGCCAATGATGGCGTTGAGCGGCGTGCGCAGCTCGTGGCTCATCGTGGTCAAGAATCGCGACTTAGCGAGGTTGGCTTCATCAGCCGCCGCACGCGCGGCTTCGAGGTCCGCGAATGCATGCTTGAGTTCAAGCTCACGGCGTTCGATTTCATTCAAGATGTCGGTAAGTCGCGTGACATTCGACCCGGTCCTGTCGATTTGAGCGTGCGTCGCCGCGGCGCTGTTTTGTTGCGCCAGCACCGCCTCAGCGCGCTCCACCACCGCCATCATGGCGCGGCGGCTGCGGTAGATCGCAGTTGCGACGGCGATGGCGCCAGCCAGGCCCAAACCTGCCAAGAGCACGGCGAGCGTCATGAATTGAATGATCTCGCCGCGCAATTGCGCGCGGACGGCTTCTTGGTCAGCCCGTTCATCGGCGAGCGCGATTTCGCTCTCCATGGTGGCGCGCAATTCTTTCACGCCGGAATTGAATCGGCTCAGCACTTCGCGGTCGGCAAGCTCGTGATTGTCGCGCATGGCGAAATAAGCGGCGCTGACCCGGCCCTCGGCATGGAGCACTTCGGGCTCAAGCGCGTCTATTTTTTCCGACAGAGCGGGGTCGCCCCGTTGAGCGGCGATGGCGCGGAGCTCATCAAGCGCTTGCCGCGCCGCGCCGCCATGGCCCAGGCGCGCCAGCGCACCGGCGCGGTACACGAGCAGCCGGGTGATATATTCCCTCGGCGCGGCTTCGACGGCGCGCCCCGCATTGGCGCACCGCACCACCGCCCCAAAATTGTGCGCGGCGAAATTCACCTTGGCGCAAAGCAAATTGGCGAAGAAGCGATTCGCCGGGGTGGCGGAACGTGATGCGGCCTCCCTGTGCATGCTGGCGACGCGAAGCGCGGCGTCCGTCATTTGGGAATCGGCGAGCATGCTGGCGACATTGTAGATGATGGTCAGTCCGTCGATAGGCTTGCCGGCTTCAGTGTCGAGTTCGACGCCGCGCGCCAAGTGATCTAATCCCGATTCCGAATCGCCGATGCGCATCGACGTGTAGGCGAGCGCGTCATGCAGGCCCGAGCGCAGCGTTTGGGCGTCGGCAGTTTCCGGCAAATGCTGCAGCCCTTGCCGGGCGGCCTCCAGCGCATTGCCGACCAAGCCAAGGTCGGTCAGACAATAGGAGCGAAAGCGCGCTCCGGCGGCGATGACATAAGCATCGGCTTCGCCTTGCAGGGCCGCTTCGAGATTGCGCCGGGCGGCGAGAAAGTCGCCGTCGAGCGCCGGCGCATAGGCGCGCAACATGTCGATCATGCGCGCGAAGCGGCGATCGCGTTGGCTAGCGGCCTCGCGCTCAAGCGCCGCCAGCGACAGCGCCGCGCGCGCTGCATTTGAAGCAACGTAGTCATCGGCCGCGAGATCATAAAGAATTTGCAGGCGTGCGCGGCCGCTCACACGCCCGGCTTCGCGGGCGCGGGCGGCGAGCACGCGATCATCGACGATCAGATGTTCCTGCTGAATGCGGCGGGCGAGGGCTTCGGCGCGCGCGGTCCATGGCGCGGCTTGGGTTTCCTGCGCGCGCGCAGTTGGCGCAAGCGTCAGAGCCGCAATGCCTGCCGCGGCAAGCACACCGATCCATAACCCGCGCATAATCGCCTCTTTTGCCGCCTTTATACGCTCTAGGATTTAAGGAAGGGTACAATTGGCGCTTGAATCCAATCGCTCAATTTAGCGAATTCGCCAAACATGGTAAAATTAGCATTGACGCGCCGCGCGCCCGCTCCACAATTAGAACGCCCGCGGGCTATGAATGGATCGGGCTAGCCCGCTTGCGCGGCGCTTTCCTCCGCCAGCAGGAAATGCCCGTGCATGGCCGCGATTGGCTTGTTGCGTTGGGCTTGCCAGGCTTCGGCCTGCACGTTGGCGATGCTGCGGCCGATCTTGATGATTCGGGCGCGGGCGTAAGTATCGACAGGGCGCCCTGAACGCAAATAATCGAAGCCGACATCGATGGTCTTCGGAAATGTCTCGCTTCTGGAGGTGATCGCCAATTGCGTCAGCGCGGTCAGCTCCATTAGCGCGCCCACAACGCCGCCATGCAGCGCCGGCAGTAGTGGATTGCCGATCAGATGATCGCTGAACGGAAGCACCAAGGTAAGTTCGTCGCCCTTCAATTCCGCGCGAACGCCCAGGAAATCCGCATACGGAATCCGCGCCAGCGCAGCGGCGAGGCGGGCGTGCGCATCGCTCATCTTGGATCGCCGGAATCCTCGCCGGCGAGACGCCGGCGGTCCAAGGCGTCACGCGCTGAAAGCGTCGATGTCAATTTTTCTTCTCCCGCAAGTTCGCGCCGATTCTGCCCGCGGCGGCGGAATTGACCATGAAAGCCGAGATCGCATGGGCGATCGGATTGTCGAGCGCGTCCTCGAACGCCACCGCGCGCACGAAGGCGACGTTGCGGCCGATCTTGTAACAATGGGCTTCCGCCAACACGTCGCGGCCGGGTTCGGCGGGGCGCATGTAATCGATGCGCAGGTCGATGGTGGCGACCATGGCCGGCGTTTTCATCGCCAGCACCGCGGCCATGCCGCAGAGCTGATCGAGAAATGTGGTGATGACGCCGCCGGCGATCACGCCGGTTTTTGGATCGCCCACCAGTTTGGCGTCGTAAGGCACGCGGCCAACAATTTTGGCGCCGTCGAGCCGGACGATCTCCAGTCCCAGCGCGCGCCCTTGCGGGGTCCATTGCATCATGGTGCGTATGCGATCGAGCACGTCATCGCCCTGGCCGTAGGGCGGGAGAGGGTCTTTGGCGGTCATCAAGCAGGGGTGCTAGCACGGAAAGTTGCTCACGCGCCAGGAAAGTTGACGCTACGTCATTTTTGTGGCGCAATACACTGGGGCACTCAAGGAAACCGGCATGAGCCAGATGGCGGCGATCGAGCCGATCAGCAAGCGCGAGCGCACCAAGCTCGCCAACCGGCAGGCGATCCTGGCGGCGGCGCGGGCCGTGTTCGCGCAAATGGGCTATGACAGCGCCAGTGTGCGCGACATCATCCGCAGCACCGAACTCGCCTCGGGCACGTTCTATAATTATTTCCGTTCCAAGGAAGAAGTGTTCGAGGCCCTTTCCGACGATGGCGCGCGGCGGTTCAAGCCGATCCTGCGCGCCGCGCGTGAGCGGGCCGCCACCTTCGAGGACTATCTGCACGGCGCGCTGACGGCGTATTTCAGCTTCATCGTCGCGGAAAACCAGCCCGAGGGCCGTCCCATCGACGAGCGCCGCCCGCACGTGCGCATGGACACGCCCGAGATGATGGCGGTCTACCAGGAAGTGCGCCAAGGGCTCGAGGAGGCGATTGCGCGCGGCATGGCGCCGCCACTGGATGCCGATTATCTCGCTTGCGCCTGCATCGGCATTGCGCAAGAGGTCGGCACGGCGATGCTGCGGCGTTGCCCGCCCGAGATCGAGGCGGCGACCGAGTTCGCGGCAGGGCTCATTCTGCAGGGCCTCGCAGGCGCGCGGCGCGCGGATTGAAGAGAGGAATAAGCCGTTGTCCTGGCTGCGCAAGGCGCTTGCTCAACTTGCATTGTCGCGCTCGGAAGCGGCGCTGATCAAGGCGTCGGGCGGGCAAGCGCGCACGGTGCGCGCCATGACCCTCGATCCACGCTTTCAATTCATTGAAGCCCAGGCGCGCGGGCGCGCGGCCGCGGGAGGCGGGCTCTCGGTGGCCAAACTGCGCGCGCAGAGCGAGACCGGAAGCGAGATTTTCGGAGGCCCCACGGTCGGCGATGTGAGGGTCGAAAAAGTCTACATGACCGGCCGCTCGCATTCAGTGCCGGGGCGGCTCTACCTGCCGCTGGTGCGCGACAATGGCGCCGCCATGCTGGTCTATTATCATTTCGGCGGCGGCGTCATCGGCTCGCCGCGGAGCTGCCATCGGCTTTGCGCGCTGATCGCGCGCGAGGCGGGCGCGCCGGTGCTGTCGGTGGATTATCGCCTGGCCCCGGAGCACAAATTTCCCGCCGGTCTTGAAGATGCGAGCGCGGCCTATGTGTGGGCGCGGGAGAACGCCGCGCGCTTTGGGGCGCCGGCGCGCAAGGCCGCGGTGGGCGGCGATTCCATGGGCGGCAATTTCGCCGCCATCGTCGCCCAGGAGATGCGCGGCGCCCGTTCCCCGGTGCTGCAGCTGCTGATTTATCCGGGGCTGGATTTTGTCAACGACGCGCCCTCGATGCACGATTTCGCCGATGCGTTTCCGCTGACGGCGGAGACCGTGGCGTTGTTCATGAAGCACTACCTCCCCGATGGCGCCGACCCCAGCGAACCACGGCTTTCGCCCGGCCGCGTCCAAAATCTCCGCGGCCTCGCGCCAGCTTTGATATACGCGGCCGGCTTCGATATGCTGCTCGATCAAGGGCAGGCCTATGCCGAGCGCTTGCGCGAAGCCGGAATCAAAACCGCTTATGAGCGTTTCGACTCGCTGCCGCACGGCTTCGTCGCCTTTCCCGCCGCCGCGCCCGCCGCTGAACTTGCGCTGCGCCAGATCGCCCGCGAAACCGCGGCGGCGCTGAAGGGGTAGGGTTCGCTGCACCTCGCAAGCTCACCCAACCCATGCTGAAACAATACCAACCCGACCATGTGCTGATGCAGGCCGCGTTTGCCGACGCCGGCGAGGGCTATCTGGATTTGCGCCGCCTCGGCGGGCTGCTCAAACGAGTCAAAGGCCGCATTGTCCACCGCGAGCTCACCCATGTTTCGCCGTTCTCCGCCCCGGTCATGCTGGAAATGGGGCGCGTGCAGGTGCAAGGCGCGGCGGAGGAAGCGATTTTGCTGGACGCGGCGGCGTTAATCGACGAGGCGATGGCATAGTCCGGCCCGAATCGTTGTTTACATGATAAGCCATGATCCTGCTCACCCATCTCGCACCGAAACCCCGGCGTTCGCCCGCAATGGCCAAGCCCGCGCCGCCGCTGACGATGGCGATCGTGGAGGATAGTGTCGAAGCGCGCTTGGCGGGCACCATGGTCGTGGCCTTGCCCGATGGGGCGCTCTGGATCGAATCGGCGCGCGCGCTGGTGGTGTCGGATCTGCATTTCGAGAAAGGCTCCTCGTTCGCGCGCCGCGGAACGCTGCTGCCGCCTTACGACACCCACGCCACGCTGGCGCGGCTCGCCAAGCTCATGGATGTTCATACCCCGGACATCGTCGTCGCGCTGGGCGACAGTTTTCACGATGGCGGCGGGCCAGCGCGCATGGGCGAGGCCGACGATGCGCGGTTGCGCGGCCTGATCGGGCGCTGCGACTGGATTTGGGTCGAAGGCAATCATGACGGCAAGGCCGCCGAAGCGCTCGGCGGCGTGGTGCGCGACATGCTGCACATCGGCCCGCTGACCTTGCGCCACGAGCCGCGCGCGGGACCCGCCCCAGGTGAAATCGCCGGGCATTTGCATCCTTGCGCGAAAGTGGCGGGCCGGGGCGCCAGCGTGCGCCGGCGTTGCTTTGCCTATGACGGCGAACGTTTGGTGATGCCGGCGTTCGGCGCCTACGCGGGTGGACTCAATATCCTCGATGGCGCCTTCGCGCCAATCTTTCCGGGCGGCGGCGCCATGGCGTTTGTGCTCGGCAAGGATCGCGTCCTGCCGGCGCCGAGAGAACGGTTGTTGCCGGATTAAATTCGCCGCAACATCGTCGCCAGCGGGATCAGCAGGCACACGATCATCGCCCCGCCGGTGAGCACGCGGCGCAGCAGCGGATACCATGCCGGCGCGCCGGAATCTGCGGCGCTACGATGGTCCCACAAATATTGCGCCGCGAACATTCCAGCGAACGCGGAGGATGCGGCAAGCGCTGTCGGGACAACAACGACAAACAACGCCAGCGCCCAACCGCCCAGCGCCGGCAATGCGCTGAACAGAAGCCGCATAGCGTTCGGCGCAGTGGGCGCGCGCATCAGCTCGAAGCCACAGCGCACCCCGCCGAGGAACGACAGCAGCACCGCGGCATAGAGCGAAAATCCGATCGCGCCGAGGCGCGCGGTGTCGGCAAATTGCGACAACGACACCAGCGCGCAAATCGCCAACGGGGCAAGGCCGAGAAAGCCCAAACGCAGCGCCGCGCGCGGCAAGGGGGGCGCCGGCTCAAGGCTCATGAACGGCGGAACAGTGCGGACGCGGCCCAGCCAGCGGCGAGCGCAATCAGCACGGTAACGATGCCATAGAGCCAGGAGGCATTGGTGGCGAGGTCGTGAATCCGCCGCTCCACCCCAACCCGTTCGATACTGATCGGGATGCGTTGCGAAGACATAAGCCGACCCTCGCGGAACAAATAGGTTTCGACTTGGTAAGCCGCGATCGGCGCGTTAGCGGGCAAGCGTACGACGGCGTGAAACAGACCGCCTTGATGTGGGGTCAGACCGCTGCGGCGGGTCCGCGAAGGAGGGCCGGTAAATTCCTGATAAAGCCCTTGATCGCGCCGAAGCCGCACCAGCGCTTCACGATAGGCCGAGGGGTCGCCGCCCGCCGGCACCGCGCTCGCAAGCTGCGCGGAGGCGGCCGGGTCGAGCCGGTTTCGCAAAATCACCTGCCGGCTGACGATTTGCCTGAGCGGGCGGGCGCTCAACACCGCGAAGAAGGAGGGCGTTTCGCTGAAGCGGACGGGGCTGGAATTGATCCAGAGGCCAAACACGCGGCGCTTGTGCATCACGGTGGCGGCTTGGTTCGGTCCGCGCACGACGACGACAATGTCGCCGCGCAAGCGCCGATCGGTGTTGACCCCCCAGATATCGATCACCGAGCCGCGATAATCGGAACCGACCGAAATCAGCGGCTCGGCCACGGCGGCTGGCAGGTCGGACGCCCCCGCCGGCTGTTGCGCGCGGGCGGGCGCGCACACCAGCACAAGCGCCAATACTGCGAGCCAGCGCCTCACCACCGGCCTCCGCCAAGCACATAATGCTCACGTGGTTCGATTCCTAAGTCCCAAAGAAACTTCGCGCTGGCCGCCAGCAGAACCAGGCTGAGCAGAGCACGCAAATGCTCGCTCTTGAGCCCCGCGCCCAGGCGCACGCCGAGCTGGGCGCCGACAACGCCGCCGAACATCAGCAAGGCCGCCAGCACAAGGTCCACCGTCTGCGTGGCCGAAGCTTGCATCACCACGATCAGCGAGGCGACGATCAATACTTGGAACAAGGAGGTGCCGATTACGACGTTGGTGGGCATGCGCAGCAGATAGATCATGGCCGGGATCAGCGCGAAACCTCCGCCCACGCCCATGATCGCCGCCAACGCGCCAATGCCAAATCCAAGCAGCAGCGGCAGAATCACGCTGATATAAAGACCCGAGCGCGGAAAACGGAGACGAAAGGGGAGGTTGCGCGCCACTGCGCGCAGCGGGCGGCGCAGAACGGTCACGCCCCTCGCGCTCCTTCCCCGCATGACCGCGAGGCTCTCCGCCAGCATCAGTCCGCCCACGCTGGCCAGCAGGACCAAATAGAGCAGCGAGATAGTGAGATCGAGTTGGCCCATATTCAACAGGCGTTCAAACAGCCACACCCCGCAGGCGCTGCCGAGAATGCCGCCGATGGACAACAACATGCCCATGCGCCAATCGATCGCCTTGCGCCGTGTTTGCGTCATGATGCCGGAAAATGACGTGGCCGCGATCTGGCTGGCGCCGGTGGCGACCGCCACCGGGGCCGGTATGCCCATGATAATAAGCGCGGGCGTCATGATAAAGCCGCCGCCGACGCCCACGAGGCCCGACACGAAGCCGATCGCGCCGCTGACCAAAAGGACAAGCAGCACGTCCACCGGCATTTCGGCGATCGGCAGGTAGATCAATTGTCCAGCTCTGTAGGTGGCGCGCGGAAGCGCTTTTGCGCTGGGAACTTATGGGCGCCCTCGCCGAGAAGGGCAACGCCAAGCCGTCGCGAATCCCTGTGTTCCGCACCCGCACGCGGTGGGTTCAGGTCTCAGGTCGTGTCGCCCAGGGGCGTTGGCCGAATTCGCCGTTGGCGACGGCGCTGGCGGCGCGGGGGCGGAACGCCTGCGCGCGCGCCCGCGCCTGCTCGACCTGTATCGGCTGCACGTTCGCCTCGAGCGCGGCGGCGCGCGCGCCGGCGTCCTGATCGCCTTGGCGGGCCGCGACCATGAACCAGAACATGGCTTCGGCGGGGCTCGCATTCACGCCGCGGCCTTGCTGGTAGAGAACACCCAGATTGTATTGGCTGTCGGCCACGCCCAGTTCGGCGGCTTGGCGGAACCAGCGGAAGGCGGCGGCTTCGTCGAGGGGCGCGCCTTCACCGCGGGCGAAGTACACGCCGAGATCGTGCATGGCGCGGCGATTGCCCGAAGCGGCCGCGCGCTCGGTCCATTGCCGCGCCACAGCGAGATCGGCCGGCACACCTTCGCCGCGCTCATGCAGCTTGGCCAAGCGGTATTGCGCCATGGCAAAACCGCGGTCGGCCGCGCGGCGCAGCAAGGCGGCGGCTTCCTCGGTTTCGCCCGAAGCGAGGCTTTGCAGCGCCATTTCGTATTGCGCGGTGAGATTGCCCGATTGCGCAGCCTGTTCCAGTGAAACGTTGCGCGGCGCCAGCGGACCGGCGACCATTCTTGGCTCACTCGCGGCTTGCACGGCCGGCGCTTCACCGTCAGCGGCGGGCGCTTGCGCGAACGGATCTGGCGCGGGCGCTTCAAACGGCGCGCTGGCGTCGGCGGGCGCGGCCGGCGCCGCGGGCCCGGTTTCGGGCGCCTCGGCGCGCTGGCTGTTGAGAACCCAGGCGCCGCCGACCAGCAGCGCCGCCACCACGCTGGCCGCGCCCCAGAGCACAACGCGGCTCGATCCACGCAGGCTGAGTCTTGGCGTTGGACCTTGTTCCGCCTGCGCGCGCGCCTTGGCCGGCGGCGCTTGCGCCAGCGCTGCCTTGCGCGCGTTGGTGAGGTAGTCGTTGCGGCCCGGCGGCGGCGGCTCGGTGAGATCGAGCGGCTCGGCCCCGGCGTAGGTTTGCGAAACCAGCGGCGCGTCGGCTTCAATCCCAGTTTCGGTCTTGGTTTCCGTCTCGGTTTCAGTCTCCGGGGCCCAGAACGGATTGTCGCCTTGCGGCGGCGGGGGATCGACATCATCGAGCCCGCGGTCCTCGATCAACAGGTCGTCCTCGGGCGCGATGCCGTACGCCTTGCCTGCCGCGGGCGGCGGCGCGTGGGCCGGCGCGTGTGCATCAGCTAACAGATAGTCTTCGGCAAGCAGGTCGTCCTCGGCGTGCAGATCATCTTCGGCATAATAGGTCCGCCGCGGCGGCGGGGTGGGCGCGGGCGCAATTGGCGCCGCGCGCAGCGGCTGGGCCGCGTCCATCGGCGAGACCCGGGGCTCGGCATCGCCGAACGCCAAGAAATCGTCGAAATCATTGGAGCGGCGCGACGGCGTGGGGATGGATTCATCGCCGGCGCCTCCATCGCGCGCGCTTTCATAACGCTCCAATTTGACAGCGACGCTCGACATCGCTTTTTGCACCGGCGCGATGGCTTCAGCCGAGTGCTGTTCGACTTCCGCCAGCCGCTGCATGATCGAGCCGATGGCGTCGGCGACGCGCGCGCCGGCGCGTTCCTCGCTGTCGAGCATGCGCTCGCCGAGCTCGCGCGACAATAATTCCTGGCGCTGGTTGAAGCGCTCGGCCATGCGCGCGACTTGTTCGCCGACGTGCTCGATGGCCTGGGCGCTGCGTCCCTCCACGACACCAACGCGTTCTTCCAAGCGTTCGGAAAGACGCCCCACCTCAAGGCCCATGCGGTCGAAAGCGGCGGCTTCGCGGCGCTCGATTTCGTCGAAGCGCTGCTCCAGTGTCGTCCCCATGCGCGCCAATTCCTCGCGCACAGCCGAGGCCGCGGCGTCGTCGTTGCGCGCTTCCACCGCACGCAGCCGCTTATCGACGGTTTCCGACATACGGCGGATTTCGAGCGAAATCGCCTCGATGGTTTGCGCTTGCCGGCGCTCGGCGGCGGCGAGGCGGCGATTGACGTCGGCAAGCGCGCCTTCGAGCCCCTCGCCCTGAACGCCTTCGAGCGCGGCTTGCAATTGGCCCGCGAGTTCGGTTCGCACCTCGCCCACCATGTGCGATACCGATTGCGCCATGGAATCGAGCCGCTGTTCGAGCATCGCGCGCACCGCTTCGGTTTCCAACGCCCCTGCGTTCTCGACGCATGCGCCGAGCGAGGAGACGGTTTGCTCCAGCGTGCGAATGGCGGTGTTGGCCGTGGATTCGGTTTCGGCGATGCGCTCGGCCAAACGCCGCAACGCCTGGTCCAGCGTTTTTACCGCGCCATCGACGGCTTGGTTTTTCTCGCCGTAGCCGACCTCGACGCCGCCAAGGCGGAGCTCGAACGCGGCCAGCGCCTCGGCCACCGGGCTGGCTTCGGTTTTGGCTTCCAGCGCGGCCAGGCGCTCATTGATATCGTGCTGCTGGCCGCGCAGTTCGCCGAGATCGACCGCCCCGGATGGACCGGCAGAATCCTCGGCCTGTTTCACGCGCGCGGCGAGCGTGAGCTGGGCGTTGCGCAGATCGGCGATGGCCGCGCCCGCGGCTTGACGCAGGCCCGCGGTGGTTTCACGCGCGCCGGATTCCGCACGCTCGATGCGCGTGATCAGCTGGTCATGGTCGTTCTTGAGCAGCTCGATCGCGCCGATACGCTTGTCGATGTCGGCTTGCAGGCGCAGCACTTCATCGAGCAGCGCTTCGCGAGTGCTGCGAGTTTCGGTCACGCTTTCGGCGCGCACTTGCTCGATGGCGTCGGCGACGGCGCGGCGGGTGGAGCTTTCGGTTTGCGCCAGCCGCTCACGCATTGCTTCTTGCAGGCGGCGCAGTTCCAAGACCGCGTCGGCGGAAGCTTCTCCGGCTTGGCGCGCTGCCTCTTCGGCGACATTGCGGGCTTCGGCCAGCGTTGTCGCCAATGCGGTGTCGCGGTTTTCCATTTCAGCAGTCAAGTAGGACGCCGCCGCTTCAGCCCGGCGGGCGACTTCCCCGGCCATCGCGACTTGCGCTTCCAGTTTTTCCTTGACGCCGACGAGATCCGCGCGTGCGCCATCGAAGGCGCGTCGGCTTTGGATGATGTCGAGTTCGGCGCGGTCGAGGTTGCCGCTCAGGGTTTCTCCGGCGACGCGGAATTGTTCGAGCGCATCGGCGATGCGCTCGGCGGTTTCACCGGACACGGCCTCGGCGTCTTCCACGCGCGCGGCGAGGCCAAGCACCGACCGATCGATGGTGGAGACGGCGCGGTCGAGGCCAGTGACGGCAAGTTGAGTGCGGCGCTCTATCGATTCAATGCGCTGGGCGAGCCGAACTGGGTCGGCCGAGCGCGGGCCGGCCATGTGCCAATCGTCTTCGCCGTCAGCCTCGTGGTGCACGCCCAAACGTTCCCCGCGCGATCGCAATGGCGCCGCCGGTGAAACAGGCTCGGCGCCGCGCGGTTGGCCGGTGAGCGCCAAGTTCAGATATTCGCCAAGACTCATGCCCTGACGCGCGGCCGCTTCGCGCGCGGCTTCTCGCACCTTGGGATCGATGCCCTTTACGCTCCAACTTTGCGCACCGCTCATTTCGCCCTCGCCGCGTTCCTGCCGCGTTTCTCAACGCCGCTCACGCCCAACCCCGGGGGCGAATCCGAAGAATTGAGAATCGCCCATGACATTGTAGTGTCGATCAAAGGCTAGGCCGTGTTAATGGGCGGTAAAATGGTGAATGAGGAAGTAACCATGAGTGACACGCCGAACACAGATCGACATTTCGGTCCCGAAACCCAGGCCGCGATCTATTTGCGCGGTTTGAGCGGCGCCAGACCGGATATCCCCACCAATTTTCCAGCCCTGGAAGCAAAGGCCAGGGAAAAGTTATCCCCGGAGGCGTTCGCTTATATCGCCGGCGGCGCCGGACTTGAGACCGCGATGGACGCCAACCGCGAAGCGTTCGCTCGCCGCCAGATAGCGCCGCACATCTTGGCAGGCGCTGGCTCACGTGATCTCCGGTGCGAGATATTCACCGCCGCGGCGGCGGCGCCGATGTTTACATCGCCCATCGGCGTGTTGGAGATGGCCCATCCCGACGCCGATCTGGCAGTGGCGCGCGCGACAGCGCGGCTCGGGCTGCCGATGATCATTTCGAGCCAGGCGTCGTTTCCGATGGAGGAGATCGCCAAAGCCAATGACGAGGGGGCCAACGGCGACGGCGCACGGTTCTTCCAGCTTTACTGGGGCAAGTCGGATGCGGTCGCGGAAAGTTTTGTGAAGCGCGCCGCGGCGTGCGGCTGCAAGGCCATTTTCCTTACCCTCGACACCATTATTCTGGGTTGGCGCCCACGCGATCTGGATTTGGGCTTCTTGCCGTTCCTGAAAGGACAGGGGATCGCACAATATACCTCTGATCCAGCCTTTCGCGCATTGTTGCCGCAAACGCCGGAGGAAAATCCACAAGCGGCCGCGCTTCAATTCACCCAGGTGTTCTCCGACCCAAGCTTGGACTGGGCGCGCGTCGCCAAGATTCGATCGTGGACGAAATTGCCAGTGATCCTCAAGGGAATCATGCGGCCTGACGACGCCGCCAAGGCCGCCGCGGAAGGCTACGATGGCATCCTGGTCTCCAACCATGGCGGCCGGCAGGTGGATGGGGCGATGGGCGCGCTTGACGCTTTGCCCGGGGTGGTCAGCGCCGTGAAAGGGCGGATTCCGGTGTTTTTCGACAGCGGAATCCGTTGCGGCGCTGACATTTTCAAGGCGCTGGCGCTAGGGGCGAGCGCGGTCGGGATCGGTCGTCCTTTTGCTTACGGGTTGGCTCTGGGCGGGGAATCGGGTGTTCGGACGGTGCTCGAATACCTTTTGGCGGACCTCGATTTAACTCTGGCGCTCAGCGGCTGCCGCACAGTGCGGGAGATCAGCTCGGATATCGTCCGACATAATCCGTGACGCACCCGTCAACTTGAATTGACGTAAGCGTCAACGGAAGGTATCTCCCTGGCAAGTAACGCGGGAGTTTGTCCATGACCAACAGCGAGCGAACCCACACCATTTCGCAGCTGGCAAGGGAGTTCGCGGTGACGCCGCGCGCGCTGCGCTTTTATGAGGACAAGGGTCTGTTGACGCCGCGGCGCGAAGGCTTGAACCGGGTCTATTCCCATCGCGACCGCGCCCGGCTGCAGTTGATCTTGCGCGGCAAGCGCGTTGGGCTGTCGCTGATCGAGATCAAGGAAATTCTCGACCTCTACAAAGTCGATCAGCGCGCGCAGGCGCAAACGGCGCTGAAGCGTTTCAAGGCGCGCATCGTCGCGCTCGAAGCGCAACGCGAAGATATCGACGCCGCAGTCGAGACGCTGCACGAGGGCGTGCGCGAACTCGAAGAATTTCTCGCCAAACCTGCGGCGCCTGCCGCACTCGGCGCCGCGCGCGCTTTCGAGCTGGAAGCTAAGAAGCGTTTGGAAGATGCGCATTAAGTCAGTAGTCAGTAGTCAGTAGTCAGTGTGGAGTAGGGAAATACAGCTTCGTCATTCCGGGTTCTCGCTGCGCGAGCCCCGGAATGACGGAACACATTTTCCCTACTCCCTATCCCTTCGCACTCACATTTAGGAGCAGCCCATGCCAACCTATTCCGCCCCTCTGCGTGAGTACCGCTTTCTCCTGAACGACGTGCTCGATATCGGACGCTACTCGAATTTGCCGAGTTTCGCCGACGCGCCAATGGACTTAATCGAGCAAGTGCTGGAAGAGGGCGCGAAGTTTTGCGAGGGCGTGCTGGCGCCGCTCAACAAAGTCGGTGACGAGCATGGCTGCGTGCGCCTTGCCAATGGTTCGGTGACAACCCCGCCCGGTTTCAGGGACGCTTACAAGCAATTGGTCGAGGCCGGCTGGCCGGCGCTGGCCAGCGATCCGAAATATGGCGGCCAGGGCTTGCCGCATATTGTGAGCCTCGCCTGGATGGAGATGGTGGCGTCCGCCAACATGGCGTTCGGCATGTATCCGGGGCTTAGCCACGGCGCCTACGCGGCCATCCACCAGCACGGCAGCGACGAACTCAAGCATAAATATCTGCCCAAGCTGGTCACCGGCGAATGGACCGGCACCATGAATCTCACCGAGCCGCATTGCGGCACTGATTTGGGCTTGCTGCGCACCAAGGCGATCCCGCAAGCGGACGGCTCGTATCGCATCAGCGGCCAGAAGATTTTCATCTCCGCCGGCGAGCACGATCTGGCGTCCAACATCATCCATCTGGTGATCGCGCGCATCGAAGGCGCGCCCGCCGGCACCAAGGGCATCTCGCTGTTCATCGTGCCGAAATTTCTGGTCAATGCCGATGGTTCGCTGGGCGCGCGCAACGGCGTCGTCTGCGGCAAGATCGAAGAAAAGATGGGCATCCACGGCAATTCGACTTGCGTGCTCGATTACGATGATGCTGTGGGATATTTGTGCGGCATTGAGAACAAGGGCCTCGCCGCCATGTTCACGATGATGAACGTGGCGCGGCTGGGCGTTGGCTTGCAAGGGCTATCGCAATCGGAAGTCGCCTACCAGAACGGGCTCGCCTACGCTAAGGATCGCCTGCAGATGCGCTCGCTGACCGGCGCCAAAAATCCCGACGGCCCAGCCGATCCGATTCTAGTCCACCCCGACATCCGCCGCATGCTGATGGATGCCAAGAGCTTCAACGAAGGCGCGCGCGCGTTTGCGTTCTGGACCGCGCTTTATGGCGATTTATTGCACGCTTCGCCGGACGAAAAAGTGCGCGAAAAGGCCGGCGATTACATGGGCCTGATGACGCCGGTGATCAAAAGCTACCTGACCGACAAAGGCTATGCCAACGCCACCAATTGCCAGCAAATCTTCGGCGGCCACGGCTATATCGAAGAACACGGCATGAGCCAGTTCGTGCGCGATGCGCGCATCACCCAGATCTACGAAGGCGCCAACGGCATCCAGTCGCTGGACTTGGTGGGAAGAAAACTAGCCGCCAATGGCGGTAGGGCGATCTTCGCATTCTTCAAGGAAATTGACGATTTCGCCGACGCGCACGAGAGTGACGCCGAGTTGAAGCCTTTCGTCGACGGACTGAAAAGCACAAAGGCGCAGCTGCAGGACGCCACCATGTGGCTGATGCAAAACGGCATGAGCAATTTCGACAATGCGGGCGCCGCCGGCCACGATTATCTCAACTTGTTCGGCATCACCGCGCTCGCCTATATGTGGGCGCTGATGGCGAAGGCGGCGCTTGCCGCGAAGAAGAATGGCGGCGCGGCAGATCCGTACTACAATGCCAAACTCGCGACCGGGCGATACTTCCTGGCGCGCTTGTTGCCGGATGCGGGCGCGCATCTGGCGAAGCTGAAAAGCGGGGCCGAACCGGTGATGGCGTTGAGCGCGGAGGCGTTTTGATGGCGAAGAACAAGGCCCCCGACAAGAACGCGGCCAAGTCGGCGCCTGTGAAGGCCACCGCCCAGAAGCCGGCGGCCGCGCCGCCCAGGCCGGCGGCGAACCCCAAGCTTGCCGTGCGCGCTGTGCTTGAAACCGAGATCGCAATGCTGCGGACGCAGCTTGTCGCGCTGAAAACGCGATTATCCGCCAATGACCCGCGTTTGGAACTCGTGAAGAACCGCCTGCGCGCTCGCCAGATCCAACGCGCGAAAATGGGGCCGTGAGATGAGCAGCTACACGGCAACGCTCACTTGGAAACGCGGCGCGCAGTCGTTCTCCGACGGCAAATATTCGCGCGGCCACGACATCGCCTTCGACGGCGGCGTGACTGTGCCGGGCTCTGCGTCGCCGCACGTGGTGCCTGTACCAATGTCGCGCGAGGACGCGGTCGATCCCGAGGAAATGCTGGTGGCCGCGCTCTCGGCCTGCCACATGCTGTTTTTCCTGGATTTCGCGCGCCGCGGCGGTTTCGTGATCGATGCTTACATCGATGCGCCCGAAGGCGTGCTTGGCAAGGACGAGCGCGGGCGTAAGGCGATGACCAAAGTAACGCTGAAGCCGCGCATTGAATGGTCGGGCGATAAACGCCCGAGCGCAGCGGACATTGCGGCGCTGAACCACAAATCCCACGAGGCCTGCTTCATCGCCAATTCGTTCCGCGGCGAGATCGCCATCGAGAATGGAGGGGCCCATGACTGATCCGCGCTCGCGAGACTATATCATCGAGAAGTTGACTGTTGCGCTAGACTGCCTGGCCGCATCCGATGCCCCTCTTAAGGCGAGATTGCTCGACGCCTACGTATCCTCATTTATGCGATTGATGGCGAGTGACTTTGTGGAAGCCGATGAGTTGGAGAAGTTTCAGTTCGTCACCGAATTTTTTCGGCGCATACCGGACGAGCATCGAGGTTCAGCTGCCGCGTCAGTGGATGCAGCCGGCGTCGCGGAATGTAAGCAAGTTGCTGAGAAGATTGTTTGGCTGATGTTCAACGTGGCCAACAACACAAAATAGTTTTCCGCGTTTCCGCCAGCCCGGCGGAAGCGGTCTGCGGATGGTAGGCGCGAATTGCTTGCGCCAGGGACGCCTCCGGTCCCATCGAGGGTGCGCAGAGCGGAGACGCTCAAGGAGTAAAGACGATGGCTGAAGCTTATGTTTTCGATGCGGTGCGCACGCCGCGCGGCAAGGGCAGGAACACAGGCTCGTTGCACGAAGTGACTTCGCTGTCGCTGGCGACACAGGTGTTGCAAGCGATCCGTGACAGGAACAATCTCGACACTTCGAAAGTGGACGATGTGTATTTTGGTTGCGTCACCCCGATCGGCGAGCAGGGCAGCGACATCACCCGCACCGCGGTGCTGAACGCAGACTATGCCGAAACCGTCGCCGGCGTGCAGGTAGACCGCTTTTGCGCCAGCGGTTTGGAAGCCTGCAACATCGCCGCCGCCAAAGTGAAATCGGGCGAGGCTGATCTGTGCATCGGCGGCGGCGTTGAGGCCATGAGCCGCGTGCCGATGGGCTCGAACGGCGGCGCTTGGGCTTCCGATCCCTCGGTTGCGATGAAAACCTATTTCGCGCCGCAAGGCATCGGCGCCGATGTCATCGCCACCAAATACGGTTTCTCGCGCGCTGACGTGGATGCCTACGCGGTGCAAAGCCAGCAACGCGCGGCGCGCTCCTGGAAAGAAGGCCGCTTCAAGAAATCGATCGTGCCGGTGAAGGATCAATTGGGCGTGACGCTCTTGGATCACGACGAGCACATGCGCCCGGAAACCACGCTGCAATCGCTCGGCGCGCTGGAAGCCAGCTTCAAAATGCAAGGCGAAATGATGCCGGGCTTCGATGCGGTGATTCAGCAACGCTATCCCGAAGTGGAAAAAGTGAACCACGTCCACCACGCCGGCAATTCCTCCGGCATTGTCGATGGCGCCGCCGCGGTGCTGATCGGCAGCAAGGAGATGGGCTCGGCGCTTGGGTTGAAACCGCGCGCGAAAATTCTCGGCGGCGCCTCGATCGGCTCCGAGCCTTCGATCATGTTGACGGGGCCAGAATTTGCCACCGCCAAAGTGCTCAAGCGCCTCAGTTTGTCCAAGCAGGACATCGACCTTTGGGAGCTGAACGAAGCCTTCGCCGCGGTGGTGCTGCGCTGGGTGCAGGCGTTCGATCTCGACATGGAAAAAGTCAACGTCAATGGCGGCTCGATCGCCATGGGCCATCCGCTGGGCGCTACTGGCGCGATGATCCTGGGGACCATGGTCGATGAGTTGGAGCGCGCCAACAAAGAACGCGCGTTGATCACGCTGTGTATTGGCGCAGGCATGGGCACGGCGACGGTGATTGAACGGGTTTAAGGAGTCCCGATTGCGTCAGGCTTCAATCACACCCATCCCCGGATTGCGCGAAGCGCAAGTCCGGGGCCCAAGAACACAAACGCTTGAGTTTATGGGCCCCGGGCTCGCCGCTATCGCGTCGCCCCGGGGATGGGTGTGTACGAAAGCGCTATCGGCGCGATGAGCCAATTCTACGCGGGTCGGGTTGAAGAATTTTCCGCTGAACTCAAGGCAGCGGTCAAGCATTAGGAGAAGAGAGATGGAAAACTTCAAGATCGACGTAGACAGCGACGGCATCGCCCTCATCATCTTCGATGTGCCCGGGCGCTCGATGAACACCATCACCGGCGGGGTGATTAAGGATTTGGCCGAGATCGTCGCGCGCATCAAGGGCGACGCGGCGATCACGGGCGCGGTGATTGCTTCGGGCAAGGAGAGCGGTTTTTGCGCCGGCGCTGATTTGGGTGAAATGAACCAACGCGGCGCGGGCGCTGCGCCGAAATCGGCGGAAGAAAAACTGAAAGCGCAGTTCGAGCAGGGCTTCTCGCTCAATCGGGTTTATCGCGATCTGGAAACCTGCGGCAAGCCAATCGCCGCCGCGATTGAAGGTTTGGCGCTTGGCGGCGGATTGGAAATGACGCTGGCGTGCCATTACCGCGTCGCCGCCGACAATCCGAAAATCAAGCTGGGTTTGCCGGAATCGAAAGTGGGGCTTCTCCCCGGCGCCGGCGGCACGCAGCGCCTGCCGCGGCTGATCGGCGTGCAGAGCGCGGCGATGATGATTTTGCAGGGCACGGATAAATCTCCGCAAGACGCCAAGGGCCTCGGCTTCATCAATGAAGTGGTCGCGCCTGGAACCACAATCGCCGCCGCGAAAGCGTGGGTGAAGGCCAACCCCAAAGCCATCGCGCCGTGGGATGTGAAGGGCTACAGAGTGAAGGACGGCCCCTATACGCCGGGCGGAGCGATGGCGGCAATCGGCGGCAACGCCATGGTCTCCAAGCAGACCAATCTCAATTATCCCGCGCAGCGCAACATTCTCTCGTGCATCTATGAAGGCATGCAGGCGCCGATCGACGCGGCTTTGCGTATCGAGAGCCGCTATTTCATCAAGACCGCCAACACCCCGCAAGCCAAGGGCATGGTGCGTTCGCTGTTCGTGTCGATGCAAGCGCTCGGCAAGGGCGGCAACCGGCCCGCGGGCGTGCCGGCTTCGCAAGTGAAGAAAGTGGTGGTGATCGGCGCGGGGTTGATGGGCGCGGGGATCGCTTACGTGCAAGCCAAGGCCGGCGTCGAGACCGTGTTGATCGATGTTTCCCAAGAGAGCGCCGACAAGGGCAAGGATTATTCGCGCAAGATTGTCGAAAAGGACATCGGCCGCGGCAAAACAACAAAGGAAAAAGGCGATGCGCTGCTGACTTTGATCAAGCCGTCCACCGATTATAACGACATCAAAGGCGCGGACCTCGTTATCGAAGCGGTGTTCGAGAACCCGGCGCTCAAAGCCGAGATTACCAAAAAGGCCGAAGCCGTACTGGGCGAGACCGCCGTGTTCGGCTCCAACACTTCGACGCTGCCGATCACCGGCCTTGCCGAAGCCAGCGTCAGGCCGGCGAATTTCATCGGCATACACTTTTTCTCGCCGGTCGAGCGCATGGGCCTGGTTGAACTGATCCTGGGCGAAAAGACCAGCCAGGAGACGCTAGCGAAGGCCATCGATTACGTCATCAAAATCCGCAAAACACCAATCGTGGTCAACGATCATCGCGGCTTTTACACCTCGCGCTGCTTTGGCACCTACACCACCGAAGGCATCGAAATGCTGATGGAGGGCGTGGCGCCGGCGATTATCGAAAACGTGGGGCGCCAATGCGGCATGCCGATGGGGCCGCTGGAAGTAAGCGATAGCGTTGGCCTCGACACCGGACTGAAGATCGGCAAGACCAACGCCGAACTCTCGCAAACCGATTACAAGAAGGACCCGCGCGGCGCGCTGCTGTCATGGATCGTCGAGGAAAAAGGCCGCAACGGGCGCAAGGCCGGCAAGGGCTTTTACGAATACGGCGACGATGGCAAACCGACGCGCATCTGGCCGGAGCTGTCCTCGAAGATCGAAACCAAAGTGAAAGAGTGCCCGCCGGCTTTGAAAGAAGAGCTCACCAAACGCTACCTGTTCCGCCAATGCATCGAAGTGGCGCGCTGCTTCGAGGAGGGCGTGATCACCGATCCGCGCGACGCTGACGTGGGCTCGATCCTGGCCTGGGGCTTTGCGCCGTATTCGGGCGGCTGCGTGTCGTACATTGATCTGTTCTGGGGCGTGCCCGCGTTCGTCAAAGAAGCCGACCGCCTCGCCGCGGCCTACGGCGACCGCTTCAAGCCGCCGGCGCTGCTGCGCGACATGGCCGCGAAAGGCGAGAGCTTTTACGAGCGGTTTGGGAAGAATGATACCAAGGCGGCTTGAAGGTAAGCGTCACCTCTCCCCCTTCCGGGGGAGAGGTCGCCCGAACTTGTTCGGGCGGGTGAGGGGAGGGCGCGCGCATCGTCGTCAGCGCAGCGAGCCCCCTCATCCGGCGCTTCGCGCCACCTTCTCCCCCGCAGGGGGAGAAGGGACGAATTCGGATGCGTCCTACGCAGCTTTTAGCGGAAGCGCCGCGCCATGCGCGATCGCGCTGGCCGCCGCCATGAACTCGCTTGGCAGCAGCACGATTGTCGTGGTGTTGTGCTCGACGCCGACTTCGCTCACCATTTGCAGGCGGCGCAGTTCCAGCGCGGCGGGGCTGGTGGCGATCAGTTTGGCGGCTTCCACCAGTTTGATCGAGGCTTCTGACTCGGCTTCGGCCTTGATCAGGCGCGCGCGTTTCTCACGCATGGCTTCGGCTTCGCGGGCCATGGCGCGTTGCATGGAAGCGGGAATCTCCACGTCCTTCATCTCGATCATTTCGATCTTGACGCCCCATGGCTCGGTCGCGGCATCGACCATGGCCGCGAGCTTGGAACCCCGTTAACGCGATGAGCGCAACGGCGAGTGCGGCAATGATAAGCGGAGACATGAGGCTTACCTCGAAACGCCCAGAGATATGGGCGCGATTGAAATGTGGGGGCGGTTCAAGCCAGTAGGAGAGGGCGCCTGCCGATTTTAGGAACAAACAGAGTCCGATCATAGGGACCGCCCGGCGCCCCGCGCCGGCGCTTGTTTGAGTTCAACTTATGCCGGCGCGGGCGCGGTCCATAAGCGACCCTCCCCCGGATGCGGGGGTGTGTGATGGCGTCGCGCTGCGTCGCCTTCGCCGCGACGCCCGCGCCGTGCGTGATCATTTCCGCCACAAGGTCGCGCCGAGCGCGGCTTGCAGCTTCAGCAGGAAGCGCGCGTCCGCCTGCGGAAACACCAGCTGCGCGCCGACAAAGGCGCAATGCTGCAACCGTGCGCGCATCAGCGCGTCCGCCGCGTCCAGGCCCAATTCGCCGCGGAACAGGCGCGCGACGTAAGCGATGCGCCGCTCGTCTACGCGCGCGACAGCCTCAGCGATCACCGGCTCGCCCGCACCAAGACGGCGGAGATTGCGTTCCAGCGCGTGATCGATCGCCGCCGTGCGCCGCGCCAGCGTTTCGCGGCGCTTGCCATGGCGCAATGCGGCGTCGGCCTCCGCGATCGGCGCTTCCGTGCAGGTATCGCGCCAGCGTTCACCGAGTGCTGCGAGGAAGGCCTGATGATCCTCGAAATGATGGTAGAACGAGCCGCGCGTCTTCCTCCCCGCCTCGGTGAGGCGCTCCAGCGTCAGCGCCTCCGGCCCATGCCGCGCCAGCAGCGCCAGTCCCAGTTCGACCCAATCCTCGCGCCCGAAGCGCGCCGCCGCCCTAGCCATGCGCCAGCCCCATCAGCGCGAGCGCCGAGATGATCGCAAAGAACCCGCCTTGCGGATGCTTGGCGAAGGAAAGCCGTAGCGCGATGTTTTGCACGACGTTGACGATGAGAAACGCCACCGCCATTGCCGCGCCGAGCATCGCCGCCTCCCGTGCCTCGGGCGCGGCCGCCGCCCATGCGAACGCTACCGCCATCAGCGCCAGCGCGGCCGTCACGAGATGCCAGCAATAATAGTGCGTGTGCTTCACGGGTGAGCGCAAGTCCGAGCCCAGCAGCGGTCGCGCAAACGCCCGCCCGCCGAGGAGCAGATGGGTGACGCACGCCGCCAGCGCCGCCAAGGATGCGACGAACAACCAGGGATTCACGCTTGTCATTTGCAGACCATATCATATGGTATGTGAGTGTCCAGTGAGGCGGGAGAAGTTGACATGGCGTTGGCGGGGGCTGGGACCGATTTGGCGTTGGCCGCCAGAGCGGCGCTGGCGACGGGGGCAAGGCTCGCTGTTGCGATTTGCCTGATGACGCTGGCCGGGTGCGCAGCTGTCGGGACCCAGGGCGCTGAGGCGCCCGCGCCGGCGCAAGCAGTGCAAACCGGCGAACTCTTCTTGTTCATCTATCGGCCCGGTCCCGCCTGGCGCGCGGGCGCGCCGATGCATGAGCAGGACTTGCGCCCGCACGGCGCCTATTGGCAGCGCCTTGTTGGCGAAGGCCGCGCGTTCGCGGCGGGGCGATTCCTAGAAAGCGAGGGCGGCATGGCGGTGGTGATCGCGCCGGGCGCCGATGCAGCGCGCGCGATCCTCGCGGCCGATCCAGCGATCACCAGCGGCGTGTTCATCGCCACGTTTGAACACTGGCGCCCGCGCTATCACACCGAAGCGCCGTTGCCGCGTCCGGAATGAACGAGGGGGCGGAAGCGTCGCGCCTTCTTGTGCACCGCGCACCCTCATCCGGCCTTCGGCTACCTCGGAAAGGGAGCGGTGACGCTTCCATGCCGATGCCGGCTGCAAACCGGCGGTCCGTTACCTTACTATTGGCTGGCCCACAAGATCCGCGCCACCCAATCGATTTCGGTCGCAGGGATATCGCGGGGCGGGTGCGCGGGGTTAAGCGAGATGAGTTCGATCATCTGTTCGTTGCGCCGGCCCAGCACCTTAGCCATCACCTCTCCAGCACGAGTCCGCACGACGACGCGGTCGCCTCGGCGCACGGCGGCGCCAGGTTGCGCGATGACGATGTCGCCGGCGCGGAACACCGGCTCCATCGAATCGCCGGCGATTTCGAGCGCATAAACCCGCTCCTCTCCCAAATTCGGAAAGCGCACGGTCTCATCGGCGCCAACTGGAAAGCCTTGCTCGTCGAAGAAGCCATCGGCGCCTGCGCGCGCCAGGCCAACAATTGGGATCGCCCGCCCGGCGCCGCCCGAGAGTAGGGCGGCGAACTCGTCCCAATTGGTCTCCGCCGCGTTCAGCGCCCGGGTGATGCTTTCGGTGGAGGGCCAACGCGGCTTGCCGTCTGGTGCTTGACGCTTGGATTTGTTGAACGTGGTAGGGTCGAGCCCGGCCGCGCGCGCCAAGCCGGAAGCGGAAAGCCCCCGGCGCTGCGCCAGCGCGTCAACCGCGCGCCAAATCTGACCGTGCTGCATGGCACAGTTTATAGCGCATCAGGAAGGACTTTCAACCCAACGATAGGAAATAATTCCCAGTTGAGTCCATTTGATTCAACAATCGGAAGTAGTGCCTCGCGGCGTCACCCCAGAATCGGATCAATCGCTAGCCGTGGGCATCTTGCACGACACCGCCACTGGCGCGCTGCGCTTGATCGACCCCGAGACGGCGCATGGCGCGGCGCTGTGCGGGTTGCGCTTGGGCCTAGGTCCGCGTGCGCGCGCCGACAAATTCCCGCGCTTGAAGACGATTCTGGCGGGGCTCGATCTGCCCAACCCGATCGGCATGGCGGCGGGGTTCGACAAGAATGGCGAGGCGCCCGACGCGCTGCTTGCGGCTGGCTTTGGCTTCGTCGAATGCGGCACCGTCACCCCGCATCCGCAAGCGGGCAATCCGCATCCGCGCATCTTTCGCCTCGCTCAAGACCGCGCCATCATCAACAGGCTCGGTTTCAACAACAAAGGACTTGAGTCTTTCGCCGACCGTCTTGGCGCACGTGCGCACAAGCCCGGGATCGTCGGCGCCAATGTCGGCGCGGGCAAGGATAGCGTGGACCGCGCCTCCGATTATGTGCGCGGCATGGGGGCGGTGTGGAAGCACGCCGCCTATATCGCCGCCAACATTTCCTCACCCAACACGCCGGGCCTGCGCGGCTTGCAGGAGAAAGGCGCGCTGGAAGATTTGCTCGGGCGCATGGGCGAGGCGCGCTCGTTGCTGGAAGCCGCGCACGGGCGCCGGCCGTTCTTCCTCAAAGTCGCGCCCGATCTGGATGAAACTGCGGTGCGCGACATCGCCGAACTCGCAATTGCGCATTGTCTCGATGCGCTGATCGTGTCGAACACCACGCTGCAGCGTCCCCCGCAACTCACGGCCGACGGTCGCAGCGAAACGGGCGGGCTTTCAGGCCAACCTTTGTTTCAAATCTCGACGCAGGTCTTGCGCCTGTTTGCGCAGGCGCTTGGCGGGTGCGTGCCATTGATCGGCGTGGGCGGGGTTGAAAGCGGCGCGGCCGCGCTCACCAAAATCAAGGCGGGCGCGAGCGCGGTGCAGCTCTATTCAGCGATGGTGTTCGAAGGGCCGGGCCTGGCCGCGCGCATTCTTGATGAACTCGATGGCTTGCTGGCGGCGGAAGGATTCGCTTGCGTCGCCGATGCGGTAGGCGCGGATTCGCGCTAACAGCGCCAACATGGCATGGACCGCCGGCGTCGCCGCCGGCCTCTTTTTTTTTGCAAAGGAACAAGCGCCGGCAGGGACGCCGGCGGTCCATTGTGTCGCGTTAGCTGCGCGCGAGTATGCGGTCGCGCAGGGAAGCGGTAAGGCCGCGCAGGTCGGTCATCAGCGCACGGATGTCGCCTCGGTTGCGGTCGAGCGCGGCCAGGAAGTCGCGCTGCTGCTGCTGGGCCAGCCAAATCTGGTTGCCATCCAGAACCAGCGACACGTCCACTACCTTCCAGCCATTGCCCGAACGCAGCAGCCGCCATTGCACCGGCAGCGCGCGGCCGCCGCCGTTCGGGGTGAGTTCGCTGTTGACGATGACGTCGCTGCCGGCGACCCGCTCGACCGAGCCGGTGACGCGAATGCCGCCGCCGCTATAGCGTTCCAGCCGGTCTTCGTAGACGGCGATGGAATAATTCTGAAACGTGCGCGTCCATTCGCCGCGCAGCGCCGGGTCGGCGCGCAAATGCGGGCCATAACGGCCGAGCACGAAATTGGCGATGCGCGGCATGTCGGCGAATTGCGCCATCAGCCGGTCGAAGGTTTGCTGGCGCTGCGCCGACGACACGCTGCGGTCGCCCAATGTGCGCAGCGCGGCGGCGGCGTTCTGCTGCACGTAAGTTTCCGCTTCGTTATTGCGCGCGGCGCGCGCTTCGGGCGCGGCGGCGAGCGCGCCGATACTAAGGATCGCGGCGAGAACCTCGGCACGAGTGAGAGGACGGGCGGTCACTGCGTGTCTCCTGGCAGGGCGTACGAAGCGGTCTGGGTTGCGGGTTGAAGCGTTTCCAAGGGCGCCAGCTCGGAAATGTCCTCGAATTCCGGCAAATCCCGTATGTCCGCCGCGCCGTTTTGGATCGCGCTTTCGCGCAATAGGCCATAGGAGCTGCGCACCGAAACGTAAGGGTCGAGCGCGTCGCGGCGGATATCATCGACCGCCTCAAGCGCGAGTTCACGCGCGGCGACGCCAGTTACGACGAAGCGGCCAGTGCGCACGTTGTCGGCCTCGTCGAACTCGGCCCAGGTCAGTGGATCGAGCGCGACATCGACAATGCGGCCTACGCCGTCGCGCAAATTTGCCGGACCGAGCAGCGGCACGAAAATATAAGGACCAGCATCGAGGCCCCATACCGCGAGCGTTTGACCAAAATCCTCGCTGTGGCGTTCAAGACCGAACTGCGTCGCCGGGTCGAGCACGCCCGCCAGGCCGATTGTGGTGTTCATCCCGAAGCGCGCGGCGGTGATTCCGGCGCGATCGACTTGGCCTTGCAGCACATCATTAGTGAAAATCACCGGCCCGCGCAGATTGCGTAGGAAGTTGATCACGCCTGCGCGCAACGGGGCTGGCGTGATGGCGCGGTAGCCGCGCGCGACCGGTTCGAACACCGCCTGGTCAATCGTTTCGTTGGCCGCGAAAAGGTTGCGGTTAAAGCCCTCCCACGGGTCAGCCGCTTCCTGAGCCCACGCCATCGACGGCGCAGTGACGCAGGCTGCAAAACTCAATGCCGTCAGTGCGCGCCGCATAGCCAAATCCCCGACCTCGAAGGCAGATAATAGTCCGCTAGGGTTAATCAACTTTGGCCGACTGCGGGTCGCCAACATGGGCCAGCCATTGGGCCACCGCTCCAATGTCCAAGTCATTGATAGAAAGTCTATATCGTTTGCCGAGGCCGCGAAGACACACCCGCCCGGTTTCACTCCCTCGCACCGATCCGCTGGGAGGGGCTTTCGCCCCGGCGTTTCCGGTGTCATATAAGGATATGTTTATATCTTCAAGCCAGCCGGTCCCTGAGCGCCGCGACGCCGAGCGCGTCGTGGGAGCGCTGCGGGCCGCCGGCGAACAGACCCGGCTCAGGGTGCTGGCGCTGCTGACGGAAGGGGAATTGGCGGTGGGCGAATTGGCCCAAGCGCTGGGGCAGAGCCAACCGCGCGTGAGCCGCCACCTAAAGCTGCTCACCGAAGCGGGGCTGGCCGAGCGGGCGCCGGAGGGCGCGTGGGTGTTCTACCGGCTGGCGCGCGCCAACACGATCGAGCGCCGTTTCGCCGAAGCGGCCTTGGCGATGCTCGACCGCGCCGACCCGGTGCTCGCGCGCGACGCCGAGCGGCTGGGCGCTATCCGCGCCGCCCGCGAGGCCGCCGCCGCTGCCTATTTCGAGGCCAACGCCGCCGATTGGGAAACCGTGCGCGCGCTGCATTTGCCGGAGGCCGATATCGACAGCGCCGTACTGGCGGCGGCCGGGCCGGGGCCGTTCGAGGTCATGGCCGATGTCGGTGTCGGGCAAGGGCGCATGATTCAATTGTTCGCCGATCGTGTGCGCCGCGCCGAAGGCTTCGACACCAGCCGGCAAATGCTCGCCATCGCGCGCGCCTCACTCGGCGATTTGCAAGCGAAGGCGGCGGTGCGCTTCGGCGATGCGTACGCGCCTCCGCTTGAAGCCGGCGCGGCCGATTTGGTCACTATCCACCAGGTGCTGCATTTCCTCGCCGACCCTGGACGCGCTTTGAGCGAAGCCGCGCGGCTGTTGAAGCCTGGCGGGCGTTTGCTGATCGTCGATTTCGCGCCGCACGATATGGAATTCCTGCGCGCGCAGCACGCTCATCGCAGGCTCGGCTTCGCCGACGCGGAAATCGTCGAATGGTGTGCGGTGGCGGGTGTGCCGGCGCTGAACACGACGACGCTCTCGCCGCATAGACGCCATGCGCTGACCGTGAAAATCTGGGCGGGAGACAGGGCATGACAGATTTCTTCACCCCAGGGAGCGGTGCAATGAGTGCTAGCCACGTAAACCTCATTGCCGAAGCGGCGGAAAAGCTTGGTCAGCCGCGGGTGTCGTTTGAGTTCTTTCCGCCGAAGACCGAAGCGCTCGAAATGCAATTGTGGGGGGCAATCCGCAAACTCGAGCAGCTGGCGCCCAGTTTCGTGTCGGTGACCTATGGCGCCGGCGGTTCGACGCGCGACCGCACCCACCGCACCGTTGCGCGCATCGTCAAGGAAACCACGATGAAACCGGCCGCGCATCTCACTTGCGTCGGCGCCAGCCGCGCGGAAGTGGATGACGTGCTGCGCGATTATTGGACGGCGGGCGTGCGCCATGTCGTGGCGTTGCGCGGCGATCCCGCTGGCGGCGCCGGCGCAATGTTCGATCCGCACGCCTCCGGCTATTCAAGCGCGGCCGAACTCGTTGCTGGCGCCAAGCGCATCGCCGATTTCGAGATTTCGGTCGCGGTGCATCCGGAAAAACATCCGGCCAGCCCATCTTGGGAAATTGAGATCGGCAATTTCAAGCGCAAGCTGGACGCGGGCGCCACGCGCGGCATTTCCCAGTTTTTCTTCGATGCGGACACGTTTCTGCGCTTTCGCGATCGGCTTGCGCATGAGGGCGTGAGCGCCCCGATCGTGCCGGGCATCATGCCGGTGACGAATTTCAGGGGTGTGCGGAAGATGGCGGTCGCCAGCGGCGCCAGCGTGCCGGCGTGGCTGGCGCGCTTGTTCGACGGCATCGACGACGATCCCGATACGCGCCGGCTGGTGGCCGCGGCCGCGACGGCGGAATTGTGCGCGCGGCTGTCGACCGAGGGCGTGGAGGATTTTCATTTCTACACGCTCAATCGCGCTGATCTCACGCTCGCCATCTGCCGCATCATCGGCGTGCGCGCGAGCAAGGAGGGGCAATTGTGACGCGCTTAGGACTTGTGCGCTCCCCCTCCCTGCGAGGGGAGGGAGCTGACCGGCGCTAAGGCCTTCCCACGCTCACATAGGTAAACCCCTTCGCACGCATCTCCGCTGGCGCGTAGATGTTGCGCAAATCGATCACTACGGGCGCTTTCAGCGCGTCTTTCAGCCGATCGAAATCCAGCGCGCGGAATTGGTCCCATTCGGTGATGATCACCACCGCGTCGGCATTTTGCACGCAATCGTAGGGCCCGCTGGCGAAGGCGACGTCTTTGAGCAGACCCTTGGCCTCAACCATGCCCTCGGGATCGAACGCGCGCACTCGAGCGCCTTCGGCTTGCAGCGTCGGCACGATATCGAGCGCGGGGGCGTCGCGCATGTCGTCGGTGTTGGGCTTGAAGGTGAGCCCAAGGATGGCGATGGTTTTGCCTTTCACATTGCCGCCCAGGGCATCAACGATTTTCTGCGCCATCTTCTGCTTGCGCGCGGAATTGACCCGCACCGTTGCTTCAATCAATTCAATTGGCGCGCCCGCATCGCGCGCGGTTTTCATCAACGCGATGGTGTCCTTGGGAAAACACGAGCCGCCATAGCCAGGGCCGGCGTGCAAGAATTTACGGCCGATGCGGTTATCCAACCCAATGCCGCGGGCGACCTCCTGCACATTTGCGCCCACCGCTTCGCATAAATCGGCGATTTCGTTGATGAAGGTGATCTTCATCGCCAGGAAGCCGTTGGCGGCGTATTTGATCAATTCCGAAGTGCGCCGTTCGGTGAACACGATCGGGGTTTCGTTCAAGTTGAGCGGGCGGTAGAGCTGGCGCATCACCTCGCGCGCGCGCTCTTCATTGGCGCCGACAACAATGCGATCAGGCCGCTTGAAATCATTGATCGCCGCGCCTTCACGCAGGAATTCCGGGTTTGACACCACGGAGAATTCGGCGTTCGGGCGATGCTTCTTGATGATGGCTTCGACTTCGTCGCCGGCGCCCACCGGCACCGTCGATTTGGTGACCACGACGGTGTAGCCGTTCATCAGCCCCGCGATCTCTTCCGCCGCCGCATGCACATAGGTGAGGTCGGCGTGCCCGTCGCCACGGCGTGATGGCGTGCCTACGGCGATGAACACCGCGTCGGCGTCGCGGATGGCCGCGCTCGGATCGGTGGTAAAGAACAGCCGCCCTTGCGCGACATTGTCCTTCACCAGTTCGCCCAGCCCCGGCTCGAAAATCGGAATCTCGCACCTTTGCAAGCGCGCGATTTTTTCCGGATCCTTATCGACGCAGGTGACGATGTGGCCGAAATCAGCAAAGCACGCGCCGGAAACGAGCCCGACATAACCCGTGCCCATCATCGCTACGCGCATTGTTCAACTCCGGTGCAGGCTCGAATCCCCTCCCCTTGAGGGGAGGGGGCAGGGGGTGGGGCGAGACTCCACTGTCTCAATGCCAGGCGCATCATGGTTCCCCGACGATGTTCGTAGCGGAGGAAGGGGCGGCAGAACAACTCACGTAGCGCTTCACCCCACCCCCAACCCCCTCCTCCGCAGGATCGCATCGCGATCCTGGTCAACCAAAGTGCCCGACCGCGTGGCGGTTGGGTGGGGGAGGGGCTTTCAGATCTCCTGACTATACTTGCCCACTTCCGGGAAACGGGAAAGGCGCGGTTTGACCTCTTCGCGGAACAGCGCGCGCATGTCGGCCTCGCTGCTCATGCTTTCGACCACCACCACCAATTCTGGTTTGTTCGAGGAAGCGCGCACCAGCACCCACGAACCGTCCTCCAGCGTCACCCGTGCGCCGTTGACAATGTTTATATCGCGAATAGCGCGGCCGAGAATCTTGCCGCCGCGCTCCGCGAGTTTTTCATAGTCCGCGACCACCGCGTCAATCACCGCATATTTTTTCTCGTCATCGCAATGCGGGCTCATGGTGAGCGAGGTGAACGAAAGCGGCAAGGCCTTGCGCAAATCCGAGAGCTTCTTGCCCGGATTGCGGTCGAGCATGGCCAGCACGGCGGCGGCGGCGGCTATGCCATCGTCATAGCCGAGCCCCAGGGGCGGGCGGAAAAAGAAATGCCCGGATTTTTCAAAGCCCGCGAGCGCGCCGAGTTCATAGGTTCGGCGCTTTATGTAGGAATGGCCGGTTTTCCAATAATCGACTGTGGCGCCGTTGGCCTTTAGCACGGGGTCCGTCGCGTAGAGCCCGGTTGATTTCACATCGACCACAAAGGTCGCGTTGGCATGGCGCGCCGACAAATCGCGCGCCAACATCAGGCCGACCTTATCGGCGAAAATCTCTTCGCCTTGGTCATCGACGAACCCGCAGCGGTCGCCGTCGCCGTCAAAGCCGAGCGCCAAATCCGCGCCGTGGGTTTTCACCGCCGCGGCCATGTCGTGCAGCATTTCGCTGTCTTCGGGGTTGGCGTTGTAGTGCGGAAAAGTCCAGTCCAGCCTGCAATGCAGCTCGACCACTTCCGCGCCCATGGCCCGCAACGCTTCCGGCGCGAACGCGCCCGCCGTTCCGTTGCCGCATGCGGCGATGACCTTAATCTTGCGCGTCAGCTGAACACGCTTGGATAGGTCTGCGATGTAACGCGCGCGCATGCCCTCGACGCGCACATAGACGCCGCCGCCGCGCGGCTTGAACGCGCCGCCAAGGACAATCTCTTTCAACCGGCCCATTTCCTCGGGCCCAAAAGTGAGCGGCTTATCCGCGCCCATTTTTACGCCCGTCCAGCCATTTTCGTTGTGGCTGGCGGTCACCATCGCCACGCAGGGTATGTCGAGCGCGAATTGCGCGAAATACGCAGTCGGCGAAAGCGCAAGACCGATGTCGTACACGTCCATGCCGGCCTGTATCAGACCTAAAGTCAGCGCCTGCTTGATCGAGGTGGAATAGAAACGGAAATCGTGGCCGACCACGATTTTCGGCGCTACGCCAAATTCATGCACTAAAGTTCCAAGGCCCAAACCCAGCGCTTGCACGCCGAGCAGGTTCAGCTCCGGGGGCTTCTCCGCTCCCGGATGGCCCAACCACCAGCGCGCGTCGTATTCGCGAAACCCGGTCGGCTTGACCAGCGGCAGCGATTCGAAGTCCGCACTGTTGGGGGAGAGGCTTGCGCGTGGCGCGGGCAGCATGGGTGAGGTTCCGTTGTGTGGCCGGGAGGTCATGGGCGAAAAGCCCAAAAAGTTCAATTGGCTGGGGCGGGGGCGGGCGGGATTCGCAGCGGCGAAGCTCGAATCCGCGTGATTTCCAAGCCATAGGCTTGGTCGGTCCCTCCACTTAGCGCGCGCAGGCCGATGGCGTTGGCGTTCGCGCTCGCCGGCAGCTCGAAGCGCAGCACGCCCGGCTGCGGCGGCGCCGGTTGGCTTACCCAATCGGCCGCGCCATCCCCGCGCAGGCTGACCGCGAGGCCACTTGCGGCGTTGATGGGCAGCGGGTTGTAGGAAACCTCGACGGCAATTGGCTTGCCCCGCAGCAATTCCGCACTGGCCGGTGTTAGCAACAGGCGCACGCCATGCTCGTCGGTCCGCGGGGCGGGCTGGTTCGGCGCTTGGGCGATGCGCAGGCTTTGCGGTTGGCCCCAGAAATCCCGCGCCACATGCATGTGTTGGCCAGCGCCGGGGTCGGGCGCGTCAAAGGCGCTGCCTTCGAGCACCAAATTTGCCTGCGCCACGGCGCCCGCCACCGGCGCGGGCGGGCGCGGCCAAGCCTGCGGCTGCACGCTCAAGGCGATGACCAAAGCCGCCAACAAGGCAGCCAGTGGGTAGAAAATGATCGGGTGGAACAGCCAATGGCGCATGCGCAAAGGTGTAGCGGCTGGACGCGCTGGCGCAAAGCCGCTTGACGGGTCCCGAGCAGCCTGAAACTCAAGCGGCCATGACTTATGTTGCTCTCTTGCGCCATGGCCAGAGCCAGTGGAACCTCGAAAACCGCTTCACCGGTTGGGTCGATGTGGATTTGACTTCCGAGGGCGAGCGCCAAGCCTGCCAAGCGGGAGAGCTCATCGCCGCCAGCGGCATCGCTTTCGACAAGATGTTTACCTCCGTCCTGACGCGCGCCATCCGCACCGGCAATCTGGCGCTGGAGCAGGCAGGCTTGCTCTGGTTGCCGGTGGAAAAGCATTGGCGCCTGAACGAGCGCCACTATGGCGCGCTGACCGGGCTCAACAAGGCCGAGACGGCCGCGCTCCATGGTGGGGGGCAAGTGAGGGTTTGGCGGCGTTCATACGACGTGGCGCCGCCGCCGCTCGATTCCGGCGAGTACGATTTTTCCAAGGACCGCCGCTATGCCGGCATCGAAAATTTACCGCGCACGGAATCGCTGAAGACGACACTGGAGCGCGTGCTGCCCTATTGGGAAGGCGCCATCGCTCCGGATTTGAGCGCCGGTAAACATCTCATCATCGCCGCGCACGGCAATTCGTTGCGCGCCATCTTCAAGCACCTGTTTGCGGTCGCCGATGATGAAATTGTCAACGTCGAAATGCCGACTGGCAATCCGCTGCTGATTGGGCTGGACGCCGCGCTGAAGCCCATCTCCGCGCGCTACCTCCATGAAACGCGGGCGGAAAAACTGCCGGAGATTCCGGGATGACCGGGCTTGGCGCGATTTACCCCCTCCCCCACCCGATCGCGAAGCGATCGGGATTCGCGGCATGCCGGGCCGCAAAGCGGCCCGGAGCGGGAGGGGGCAGGGGGTGGGGTGAAACGCCGCGCCTTCGGAATCAGTCGAAATCAGGAGGTCGCGAACTTGCAAGTGTCGCGCTTCACCCCACCGCCCAACCCCCTCCCCTCAAGGGGAGGGGGAAATGACCCAGCTCGCGCACATGCAACGCGCGCTACAACTCGCAGCGGCGCAAGCCGGGCGCACCGGCGACAACCCCGCTGTCGGCTGTACCCTCGTCAAAGGCGGCGCCGTCATCGCCGAAGCCGCTACCGCTGCCGGAGGCCGCCCGCACGCGGAAGAGCAAGCTCTAACCCAAGCCGGCGAGGATGCGCGCGGCGCTATTGCCTATGTCACGCTCGAGCCGTGCGCGCGGCGCATGAGCGGGGCGCCCTCGTGCGCCGACCTCCTGATCCAAGCTGGAATCGCGCGGGTGGTGATCGCGGCGCGTGATCCCCATCCTTATGCAGCGGGCGCCGGCATCGAAGGCATGCGCGCGGCGGGGATCGCGGTTGAGATTGGCTTGATGGAAGCGGAAGCGCGGTCGCAGAACGCGGCATTTTTTGCGAAATGGGATAAGGATTGATGCGGACCGCCGGCTTCCAGCCGGCCCTTTTTCCGCCCGCTGGAAGCGGTCCACTATGTCACCGATTAAGCAAACTCTCCATGGCTGCTTCCGGCGTTGCGCCTTCGACATGGATGCGTCCCCACAAGCCGAGAAATAGAAGCGGCCAGCGCCGCGCTTCATAAGCCTCATCGGTGAAAATGCGTTGGATTTGCTCCGGTGCGCGCACTGAACGTACTGCCGCGACATCCGCCAGCGTGCGCGCAAGTTCAGCGGCGCGCGGGGCGATCCAATTGGCGACAGGTACAGTGAAGCCCTGTTTGCGCGCCCAGGGGGCGGCGGCGGGGCAATGGCGCTCAAGCCATTTGCGCAACAGGTATTTGCCGAACCGCCCGCGCAGCTTCAGCTTATCGGGCAAATGAAATGCGAATGCCGCGACCTCCGAATCAAGGAACGGTGTGCGGCCCTCGAGCCCGTGCGCCATCAGGCAACGGTCAAGCTTGAGCAGCAAATCGTTCGGCAGCCAAGTCGCGATGTCGGCCCATTGCGCCTGTTGCAGCGGCGACAAGCCGGCAGGGCGCGCGGCGGCGGCCCGCCATGCCGTCAACGCTGAGCCGTCCGCGACTTGCGGTTCCGCCGGCCGTCCGCCCAACCAGACCGGCCGCAGCGCGCGGCGATAGCGGCCGTAGCCGCCGAACAACTCGTCGCCGCCTTCGCCGGTGAGCACGACAATTAAGGATTGTTTGGCCGCTTGCGCGAGTTTGTGCGTCGCCAAGCAGGCATAATCGGCCACTGGATCGTCCAGCGCCCACGCGACCTGCGGCGCGATCGCCCAGAAATCTTCCTCGCCGAAGGAAACCTCGCGCCAGTCCAATTTCAACGCCCGCGCTACGCGCTCGGCTTGCGTGCGCTCATCGCGGGCGCCGGGGGCTTCAAAACCGCACGTATAGGCTACTACCGGGCGTTGGTTGAGCCGCGCCATCATGGTGGCGATGGCGGCGGAATCGATGCCGCCGGAAAGGAAGAGCCCGTACGGCACGTCCGCGCGCTGATGCACGCGCACGCTATCTTCAAGCACGCTGTCGAGCGCGGCGAGCGCCGACGCCTCATCGCCGAAAGTTTGCGTCGCCGGCGGGATCGCCGCGCGTGTCTTCCGATGCGCGAGCCCGCCGCCGAGAACTTCCACGACCGCGCCGGGCGCGAGACGCGAGACGCCTTCCCAAGCTGTCTCGGCGCCCAGCGCATAGTTGAGATTCAGCAATTCACCGAGCACGCGCGTATCGGCGTGCGCCGCGCCAAAAGCGCGCGGTTCGGAAGCGAACGCCACTGCGCCCGCGCGCGCGCGCACATAAAGCGGCTTGATGCCGAACGGATCGCGCGCCAGCCAGGCGCGCCCGTCGCAACCGATCAGGCAAAACGTGTACATGCCGCGCAAGCGGTCGAACGCGCGCTCGCCTTCGCGCGCATAGAGGTGGAGCAAGGGCTCGTAATCGGAGCCGGTGCCGAGTCGATCCTTGAGTCCGAATTCCTCGGTGAGTTCCAGATAATTATAAATTTCACCATTGCCAATGATGGTGGAGCCGGCCGCGTGCAGCGGTTGCCAGCCGCCTTCGAGGTCGATGATCGAAAGCCGCGCATGCGCCAGCGAATGGCCGCTGACGCTTTCAACGCGAATGCCATTGGGTCCTCGATGCGGCAGCGCCTCGATCAACGCGCGCGCGCCTTCGGCGACGCCGATAATGCCGGCAATGCCGCACATCACCCGTCTCCAAACTGGGCAAACAGCGCGCGCCAGCGGTCAACCACTGAGATCTCGGAAAAATCCGCGCCGACGCGGGCGAGCCCGGCGCTGGCGAAAGATTGCCGCAAATGTTTATCGGCAAGCAGGATTTGCATTTTTTCCGCCAACATTTCGGCATCATCAATGGGCGCGAGAAATCCGTCAACGCCGTCGCTGATGAGCGCGCCCGGTCCTTGCGATGCGGCGGCGATGATCGGCAAGCCATAGGCCCAAGCTTGAATGACCACATTGCCCAAGGGCTCAAAGCGAGAAGGGAAGACGCAAATATCCGCCGTGCGATAAAGCGCCGGCGCGTCGTCTCGCCAACCGAGAAAGCGCACGCGTGCGGCAACGCCCAGCTCCTCGGCCAGCGTCTTCAACTTCGCTTCATCGGGACCATCGCCGGCGATCCAAAGGTAAGCGTCCGGCAGCAGCGCCATAGCGCGCAGCGAAACATCATGAGCTTTTGACTCATGCAAACGTCCCATGCCGAGCAGCAACGGCGCGTCGGCGGGGGTATCGAGCGCGGCGCGGTTCAGCGGCGCGGCATCCAACGCTACGGCGAAATTCGGGATGTAGTGCGCGCGCGTCGCCGGCCAGCCCTCGCGCACCAGCCAATCGACAATGTCGTGCGTGTTGCCGACCAGCGCGTCGAAGCCGCGATAATTCTTCAGATTATAATACCCGCCCAGCCGCCCGATCCGCGCCCACGGCCCCGGAGGCGTTCGCGAAGCGGCGCGGTTCATCCAGGCGAGGATGATCTTCACGCCGTGTTCGCGCGCAATCGCGGTGATGGCGGGTGCGGAGGTAAAGTCAATGGGATTGGCGAACGGCAGCGTTTTGACCTGCACACCTAGCCTGGCGAGAGCGGCTTCACGTCCTACAT
>Ga0247727_10001687_pt1 | contig 51739 bp, 43 predicted proteins | sample WisWelCaveWW1625_FD_202498 | JGI IMG/M metagenome (GOLD analysis project Ga0247727, IMG submission 202498) | Biofilm microbial communities from Wishing Well Cave, Virginia, United States - WW16-25 | ecosystem: Environmental > Aquatic > Deep subsurface > Groundwater > Cave microbial mat | place... | reverse complement strand
GCAAGCCACGCCCCGAAAGATCATCGGTAAGCCGTGTGCGGGAAAACCGCACGCACGGTTTGAAAGGGGGTTCATGGAAACGGGCCGGCGCTAAACGCTGGTACCGCGCCATAATCTACCAATGCGCATCGGCGTCGACGCTACGTGTCTGGCGAACCGCCGCGGCTACGGCCGCCAGGCCCGCTCGCTGTTGCGCGCCGCCGCGGAGCTCGACCGCCGCAACCACTACGTGTACTTCGCCGACTCCAGCGAGGCCAGCGCCAACTTGCCGCCGGGAAGCGACGTCCGGCAGGTTCGCACGTCGGCGCCGGCGGTCGAGGCTGCCCGCAGCAACGGGAGGCGTTCCGTCGCCGACCTCTGGCGCATGAGCCGGGCGATGGCCTCGCCCGACCTCGACTGCCTGTTGTTCCCGACCGTCTACAGCTACGTGCCGGTGTTCAGCCGCGCTTCGAAGGTCGTAATCATACACGACGTCATCCCCGAGAAGCTGCCCGCGCAGGTGTTCCCGACCGCGCTGGGCCGCTTCTACTGGGGCATGAAGTCCGCCGCCGCCCGGCGCCAGGCGGACTTGATCCTGACGGTCTCGGAGTACTCGCGACGCGCGCTGGCGGAGCATTTCGGCGAGCCGATGGAGCGGATCCAGGTGGTCGGCGAGGCCGCCGATCCGGTCTTTCGCGTCCTCGAGAATCCGACGCTGAGCGAGCGCCTGCTCCGCCTCGGCCTCTCGCCGGACCAGCGCTTGCTGGTGTTCGTCGGCGGCTTCAGCCCCCACAAGAACCTGCTGGAGCTGTTGGAGGTGTTCGCGGCCATCGCCGATCGGCCCGCCTGCGGCGACCTGCGCCTCGTGCTGATAGGCGATCAGCAGCGCGACGCCTTCCACTCCTGTTACCGCCAGGTCGAATACCGCGCCGCGCAGCCGCCGCTCCAGGGGCGCGTCGTGCTGGCCGGCTTCGTCCCCGACGAGGAGTTAGTCGGCCTGCTGAATCTGGCCACCGCGCTGGTCCTGCCCTCGCGCCTGGAGGGCTTCGGCTTGCCGGCCATCGAGGCGGCCGCCTGCGGCCTTCCCGTGGTGGCGACCATCGCTAGCCCGCTGCCGGAATTGCTGGGCGAAGGCGCCCTATATGTCGACCCGAGCGACACCGCGTCGCTCCGCTGGGCTCTCGAGCGAGTCCTCACCGACGCCGACCTGCGACAGCGCCTCCGCGACCACGGCCTCCGCGCCGCCGCCGCCCTGTCATGGTCGAACGCCGCTAAGGAGCTCCTGTCGATTTTCGACCAGATCTCCGTAACACGCCAGCCGCTGTCCCAACTGCCGCAACCGCCGCTCTCCGCCCCCCGGCCCCCGGCCCCCGGCCCCTGACCCCCAAACCATGCGGCCGCTTAACTTCTGCATGATCACGACGTTCTTCCCGCCGTACAGCTTCGGCGGCGACGCCATCTATCTCTATCGCCTGTGCAACGAGCTGGCGCGGGCCGGCCACCAGGTCGACGTAATACATTGCGCGGACTCCTACCGCCTGTTTCGTCCCGAGCCGCAGACCAACGCCTACCCGCTGCGCCCCGGCATCACCACGCATATCCTGCGTAGCGGCTACGGCGCGCTCTCGCCCCTGCTCTCCCACCAGACCGGCTACCCACTCCTGAAGACGGCGCCGATCCGCGGCGTCTTCGCCTCGCGCCGCTTCGACGTGATCCACTACCACAACATTTCGCTATTCGGTCCCGCGGTCCTCGAGATCGATCCGTCCTACGACGGCTGGCTCAAGCTCTACACCATGCACGAGCACTGGCTGGTGTGTCCCATGAACGTGCTGTGGAAGTACGACCGCCGCGCCTGCGACAAGCCGGACTGCCTGGCCTGCACGCTCGTTTCCCGCCGCCCGCCGCAGCTGTGGCGCTACAGCGGGCTCCGCGACCGCGCCGCGCGCCGCGTCGACCGCTTCTTCTCGCCCAGCCGTTTCACCCGCGACATGCACCGCCAGCGCGGCTTCCCCTTCCCGATCGAGCCGCTTCCCTACTTCCTCGACCGCACCGACCCGGACTGGACGAGCCCGGCGCCGCGCCCGCAGGCGCGCCCCTACTTTCTCTTCGTCGGGCGACTCGAGAAGATCAAGGGCGTGCAGAACATCCTGCCCGAGTTCGCCGGCGATGGCGACTATGACCTTCTGATATCTGGATCGGGCGACTACGAAGCGGAGCTGCGGCGCCAGGCGCAGGGCATGAGCCGCGTCCAGTTTCTCGGCTGGGTGCCGCTCGAGGCCATCGGCCCTTACTACCACCACGCCCTCGGCGTCATCGTGCCGTCGATCACCTACGAGACTTTCGGCATCATCATCATCGAGGCCTTCGCGCGCCAGACGCCGGTGATCGTCCACGATCTGGGCGCGCTGCCCGAGGTCGTTCAGGACAGCGGCGGCGGCTTCGTCTACCGCACGCGGGAAGAGCTGCGCCGCTCGATGGAGCAGCTGGCGACCCAGCCGGCCTTGCGCCGCGAGCTCGGCGAGAACGGCTACCGCGCCTTCTGCCGTTTCTGGTGCGCCCAACCGCATCTCGAACTCTACAACCGCTTCATCGGCGAGGCCGCCGAGCGCAAGTTCGGCCGCGCCCAATGGACCGTCGAGTCACCCCTATGCCATCGTTCCTGATCACCGGCGGCGCCGGCTTCATCGGCTCGCACCTCGCCGAGCGGCTGCTCGCCCAGGGCCAGGCCGTCACCGCCCTCGATGACCTCTCGACCGGCAGCGTCAACAACGTCGATCACCTGCGCTCCAGCCCGGGCTTTCGGTTCGTGATGGGCGAAGTCTCCGACCAGAAGCTGGTGGGCGAGCTGGTCGACGCCGCCGACGTGGTGTTCCACCTGGCCGCCACCGTCGGCGTGCAGAAGATCATCGACAGCCCCGTCGAGACCATCGTCAATAACGTTCACGGGACCGAGACCGTGCTGCAAGCCGTCTCCAAGAAGAAGCGTAAGATCCTGGTGGCCTCTACCTCCGAGGTCTACGGCAAGAGCGAGGAACTGCCGTTTCGCGAGGACGGCGACCTGGTGCTGGGGCCCACCTCGAAAAGCCGCTGGAGCTACGCGTGCAGCAAGGCCATCGACGAGTTTCTGGCCATCGCCTACTGGAAGGAAAAACGGACGCCGGCCGTGGTCGCGCGATTGTTCAACACCATCGGCCCGCGCCAGAGCGGCCAGTACGGGATGGTGGTGCCGCGCTTCATCGGCCAGGCCCTCGACGGCGCCGACGTCACCGTCTTCGGCGACGGCACGCAGACCCGGAGTTTTACTTATGTCGAGGATGTAGTGGAGTGGCTGATTCTGCTGGCCCAGCGCGACGGCGCCGTGGGCGAGATCTTCAACCTCGGCAACCCCGGCGAGATCACCATCACCGAGCTCGCCGAGCGCATCGTGCGCCTCACCGGCTCGGCGTCCCGCATCCGCTCGATCCCCTACGAAGAAGCCTACGAAAGCGGCTTCGAAGACATGGGCCGCCGCTGCCCGGATATCTCCCGGGTCGTCGCGCTGACCGGCTACCAGCCCCGCGTCGATCTCGACGAGGCCCTGCGGCGCACCATCGAGTGGACGCGCCGCCGCCGCGACGAGCAGCAGCAAACCGCCTGGAAGCGGCCGGGCAGTTGAATGGCGGCTGAGTCTCCCGAGATTTCCATCGTCGTGCCGGTGCGCTTGGCGCGCGAGACGATCGCCCACACGCTCCAGGCGCTGCTCGACCAATGCGCCGGCCGCGACGCCGAAGTCACCGCCGTGGTTTCGCGCGCCGACGCGACGCGCGAGGCGCTGCGGCCGTTCCAATCCCATCCACGGCTTCGCGTGATCGAGATGGACGGCGCGCGCTCCGTTCCCCAGTTGCGAGCCGAGGGCATCCGGGCCTCGCGGGGCGCGCTCGTAGCCATCACCGAAGACCACTGCTTGTTTCCGCACGATTGGGTGGAGCGGCTGATGGCCGCTCACCGCGCGCACCCGGACGCGGCCGCGATCGGCGGCCTGGTCGAGAACGGCCGCACCGCGAGCCTCCTCGACTGGGCCATCTACTTCTCCCGCTACCTCGTATGGATGCCTCCGGTTCCCGGCGGTCCGGTTCGGCAGCTTCCGGGCAACCATGCTTCCTACCGGCGCGAGGTACTCGAGGCTCACCGCGACTTCTTCGCCCACGGCTTCTGGGAACACGAATTTCACAATCGGATTGCCGCCCGCGGGCGCGCACTGTGGCTCGACGCGCAGCTTGTGGTCACACACAACAAGCCGTATGGCTTCCTCGCTTACGTGGCGCTGCGATATCGTCACGCGCGCTGCTTCGGCGCCATGGGGGCCGGCCAGCCGCGCCTCCGGCGGATCGTTTCCGCGCCGCTGCTGCCGTTCCTGTTGCTGCTCCGCGCCTGGCGCTTGGCGGCGCAAAAGCGGCGCCGCCGGCGCGAGCTGCTCCTCTGCTCGCCGATCCTGCTGCTATTCTATGGGGTCTGGTGCTGGGGCGAGATCGTCGGCCAGCTCTTCGGTCCGGGCCAGACCTGCTCGCAGACGGATTGACGTGGAATCCAGGCGCGCCATCCTCACCTATCATTCCCTGGACGACTCCGGCTCGGTCATCTCCGTCTCTCCGCGGCGATTCGCCCGTCAAATGGACGCGCTGGCCGCCTCGGGCGTCAAAGTCGTGCCTCTCGCCGAACTGCTCTCGACGGGGCCGCCCGCCGTCGCGCTCACTTTCGACGACGGCTTTTGCAATTTCGCCGAGGCCGCCGCGCCGCTCCTGGCTCGCCACGGATTTCCCGCCACGGTCTTCCTCGTTACTGACTACTGCGGCGGCCGGAACGACTGGCCCTCGCAGTGGCCCGGCATCCCGATCCTGCCGCTGATGGATTGGAGTACGATCCGCGAATTGTCCCAGCACGGCATAGACTTCGGCGCCCATACCGCGACCCACCCGAACCTGGCGCGCCTCGACCCGGCCAAGGCGCGCGACGAAATCCTGGGTTCCAAAAAGCGAATTGAAGATGCGACCGGCCGCCGGGTGACCAGCTTCGCCTATCCGTACGGCGCGATGAGCGAGACGGCGCGCCGCGCGGTGGCCGAGCATTTCGCCGCCGGATGCTCGACCCGCCTGGGATGGGTCGACGCGGCCAGCGCCCCGGAAGCGCTGGAGAGGCTCGATGTGTATTACCTATCCCTTTACCTGCTCGGGCATTTGTTCGGCGCCCCGGCGCGTTGGTACCTGGCCGCGCGCGGCGCGCTGCGGGACTGGAGGGGCCAACGAGCGAGCTAGCGCTGGCCTGCCCGTTGTGCAAGGGAGCGCTGCGGACCACCGGCCACGCCTACTCTTGCAACCCATGTGACCGTTCCTACCCGGTGTTGCACGGAATCCCCGACCTCCGCATTCTGCCGGACCCCTACATTTCCATCGAAGAGGACCGCCGCAAGGGCGCCAAGCTGCTCGAAGCGGGCGGCAGCTTCGCCGGCATGCTGGACCTGTATTATTCGATGACGCCCGAGATTCCGGCCGGGCTGGTCCCCAAGTTCAAGTCCCACGATCTGGCGGCCGCGGCGATCGCCGAAGCCACCCTCGCCGAGCTGGGCAGCGAAACCCGCGGCCCGCTCCTCGACCTCGGCTGTCGCAGCGGCGGGCTGCTCGCGGCGGCCGCTGCATCCCGCTTTCCGGCCGTCGTCGGTCTCGACGCCGCCTTCCGGTGGCTGGTGATGGCGCAGGCCCGCCTGCGGGAAGCCGGCCTCCAGGCTTCACTCCTATGCGCCAATGCTGAATATCTGCCGTTTCCTGCCGCCTCCTTTCCCCTGGTCACCGCAGTGGATCTCGTCGAGCACCTGGCCGACCCGGCGCTGCTGTTCGCGGAATGCCGTCGTGTCGCGGCGCGCGGCGGAACCTTTTATCTCGCTACCAACAACCGATACTCGCTGCTCCCGGAGCCGCACGTGAATGTCTGGGGCGTCGGATGGCTGCCCGCCCGCCTGCAAGGCCCCTGGGTTCGCCTCGCCTCCGGCCGTGACTACCGCAACATCCGCTTGCGTTCGAGCCGGGAGCTGGCGCGCTGGGCTCGCACGGCCGGCTTTCCGCGCGTGGAGCTAGCGCCCGCGCCGCTCGCTTCGCCCGGCCGCCGCGAACGACTGCTCACGGCGTACAATCGCATCGGCCGCTGGAGGGGCCTTGCGCCGATCGCTCCGCGCCTGCAACTAACGTGTCGAAACTAAGCTACCTCTGGCCGGCCTGGATTCTCTTCACGGTCGCCGCCACGATCGCGCCCTTCCAGTGGCATCTCGAATACTTCCGCCGCCCGGGAGGGCCGTTCCTGCCGCTGTATCTGGGCTTGCTCGCGGCGCTGGGCGTGGCCGCCTTCCTCTACATCCGATTGCGACAGGCAAGACCCGCGCTGCTCGCCTGGGAGCCGCGCCTGTTCGCGGGCTTCTTCCTGGTTTTCTTCCTGTTCTACGCCCCGCTTCCAACGCTGTACGCGATCTGGATTCTTCTGATCTGTTTCTCGCTCGGCCGGCTGGCGCTCGGACGCCTCGCCGAAGGGCCGCTCGACTCGCTGGTGGTGTGGCCCGCCGCCGGGCTGGGCTTTCTCAGCGCGCTGCTGTTCGCCCTGGGGCTGGCCGGTCTTTACCACCGCTGGACGGCGTTTTCACTTCTCGCCCTCGGGGCGCTCTTGACCTGGCGAAGTGTCCCGGTCTTCTGGCGCCTTCTTCGCGAGCTGAACGGCGCCTACGCGCGGTCCGCCGCCGGGTCCGTCTGGGGCCTCTGCCTGGTCGTCGTGTTTGTCTTCGCCCTGTGCGCCGCCATGGTAGTGCTAAGCCCTGAGACGGCCTTCGACCCGGTCGCCTTCCACTTTCCCCTGGCGCGCGAGTACGCCGCGCAGCACCGCCTGGTCGCGATTCCCCGGCTGCCGTATTCCTACTTCCCCCAGAACGTCGAGGTCCTCTACACCCTCGGCTTTTTGCTGGAGGGCCAGGCGACCGCCAAGATCCTCACCGGCGCGTTCTATCCGCTGGCCGCGCTGTCGCTCGTGCTGATCGGCCGCCGCTGGTTCTCCGCCGCGGGAGGCCTGCTGGGTGCGGCGCTGTTCGTGACCACGCCGTTCATCGCCTGGACCGGCAGCGTCGCCAAGAACGACATGGCGTTGACGCTGTACCTATTGCTCGCGCTATACGGCGTGCTGCGTTGGGTCGACGAGAACCGCTTCGGCTGGCTGGCGGCCGCGGCCCTGTTTTTGGGTTTTGCGTTCGGCGTCAAGCACGTGGCCCTTCTGGGCGCCGTGCCGCTCGTCCTGCTGGCCGCGTGGAACGTGCGGCGCGCCCGCCTCGGTTTGCGCCAGGGGCTGGCGGTCGCCGCGATCTTCGTGGCGAGCGGCCTCTACTGGCATGCCCGCGCCTGGACGCTCGCCGGACATCCACTTTACCCGGAGGTCGGCTCGAGCGCCGTCACTTCCAAAACCGCCGCCGGCCACCCGAAGCTCTCACGACTAGAACGCGCGGCGATCTACGTCTCGACTCCCTGGCGAATCCACTTTCGCGGCCTGCACGCCTTTGAGTCGCCCTCGCCGAACCCGGCCGGTTTCGCCGTGCTTGCCTTCCTGCCCCTGCTGTTCCGGCGCGGCGGCGTCGCCACGCGCGGCGCGCGGCTGGCTCTGCTGTTCGGCGCCCTCTATTTTTTCTACTGGGCGGCGATTCTCATCAAGGTCCGCTACGCGATGGCCGTCTTCGGCGTGCTGTTCGTTTGTCTCGGGGACCGCCTCTGCTCGACGCGCCGCCTCCCGGCCCTCGCGCTGGCCGGCTGGTGCTTCGCTTTTTCCCTCACCGCGACGCTGATCCTGCAACTGAACGTCCCGCGCCTGAAATTGTTCGCGCGGCGCATCAACGCCGAGCAGTTTCTCCGCGAGAGCCTGATCACCTACCGCTCCATCGAAGCCCTCAGCCGCCACGCACGCCCCGGGCAGCTCGCCTACTCTGTCGGCAATTGCTCGACGTTCTACGCCGCCGTGGAGTTCCACTGCTACTACGACGACCGGAACAACTACGCCCTCGGCGAAATCTCCCGCGCCCTCCGCGACATCCATTATCAGTATCTGATCGTCCCCGCCGGCTGGGCCGAGCCCCGCCACCTGCACGTCGTCGAGGCCTACTATCATCCGGTCCCGCTCTACCGCGACGAATCGTTCCGCCTCTACCGGCTCTACCGGTTCAGGTAAAAGCGGCGGCGCGATTTTCGGCCAGGTGATCCAGGCCTATCTGCCTGGATGTCGGCCGCCGTTACGGCCGCATGTGGTGCTGGTTGCAAATTTGCAACATGTCAACTCGTGCCATCCAGCAGCTTCAGCAACAACACGCGGGAGGATCCGACCCGGGCCTTCCTGTAGAATCGCTCCTCCGCCGTCACGTAGGGGACGCCCCGGCTCTCCGCTAGCGCGAGGAAGGCTGCGTCAGCAGCGTGAAAGTTCAAACGTTGACTCTCGGCAAAAAGCGCCCCGCTCGTTTCCGGTACTCCACGTAAGCCGCGCCGAAGTGCGCCTCCAGCAGCTTCTCCTCGACGACGGTTTGCCAATAAAAAAACGACCCGAAAGGCGCCGCGAGAAACAGCAACACCGCGCCGCTGTCGAACACCAGCGCCCCCCCCGCCCATCGCCACGAGGATCCCTGTGTAGATCGGGTGCCGAATCCGCGCGTACGGCCCGGCCGTGATCAGCTCGTGGTTCTCGCGAATCCCGAGCGAAAGTGTGAACGACCCGCGCAGCACTACCTTCGCCCAGCTAGTGAGGCCCACGCCGGCGAGCGTCAGCGCGAGTCCCGCCCAGCCGGCCAGCGCGCTCTCCGCGCCCCCCAGCAGAAATTTGCGCTCGAGCACATCTGCCACCAGCACATACAGGAACACCGCCGTCGTTTCCAGCAGCCGGATGAAAATCACGTGCGGATGTCGCGCCACGATCGGGCGCGCGCCGCCCGACGGGATCACCCAGGGAATGGCCCCGAGCCCGACGATCGCCCAGAATGCCGCGTGCATAGTTTCCTCAGGCCTTCAGGTAGCGCGAAACGCGGCCTAAGAAGAGCCCGGCGCAGCCGCACGGCGCCTAACTTTTGCCTTTTGATTTTTGCCGTTTGCCATTTGACCTGCCTTTGGGTTGCGGTGCGTTTACTTCTCCCGCGCCCGCTGCCGTGCACGCGCCTTCGGGATATAGCTCATCGCGTCCGGCGTCTTGCACCCCGTCTCCCCGTGATCGACCTCCACTTTGCCGATGCGCTTCGCCGACGCCAGCGCCTTCTTCTCGAGCCCGTCGCTGCGCATCCCGATCGCGATCACCGCGCCGTACATGGCGTCCCGCGTGCGGTTCTTGGCGGAGTGAATCGATCCCTCGATCTTCTGGAGATAGGGCTCCCAAAAACCGTCCGGCAAGCCGCTCGCGTTCATCGCCAGGCCGCCGAGCAGATGCCATCCGGCCCGCCCGATCCACTCGTCTTTGGACTTGGTCCACTGCTCCATCTTCTTCCTGACAAACGGCGTCTTGCCGGCCATGTGCCGCACGAACACGTCGATCAGTAGGTAGTAGTTGGTGCTACTGACCCACTCGTCGAGCAGCTTCTCGCTGGCCTCCGCCGGGCTCGCGATCATCGTCGCCAGCGTCCGCGCGTCGGTGTTCCCGGTGGCCCAAAGCTGCTGCGCCAGCTTGTGGTCGGTCTTGATCTGCTTGCGGAGCTTCTCGAGGTTCGCGCAGCTGACGCCGTACTGATTGTCGCCGGCGCCATGCCGCTTGTAGACCTTGCGGTTCTGCTCCGTCCCCATCGACTCCAGCTTCCGCATCGTTTCCTGAAGATTCATCGTTCTCCTCCGCGCCGCGCCACGATCAGCCACATGACCGACGATCCCCGGCCGCTCTCGACGAACCGCGGCCGCCGCTCCGCTATCTCGAAGCCCGCCTGGCCCAGCTCCTGCTCCACCAGCTCCATCTCGATCTCATGGTTGTTCACCTGCTGCTCGCGGGTTCGCTTCTTGTCGTCTTTCTCGCTGTCGCCGCGCCGGTTGTGATCCAGGATCACGAGGCGTCCGCCGGGCTTCAGCGCCCGCCGGATACCCGCCAGCATCGCCTGGTGCTCCTTCATCTCGTGATAGGCGTCCACGATCAGCGCCGCGTCGACGGTTTCCGCCGCCAGCTTCGGATCCTTGGCGTCGCCGTGGATCACCTCCACGTTGTCGATCTCGTCTTCCTTCAGACGCGTCGTGAGCCGCTTCACTTCTCGCTCGCTCACATCGACCGCCAGTACGCGCCCCGTCTTGCCAACGGCCCGCGAGAGGCGCACCGTATAGAACCCGTCGCCGGCGCCGATGTCCGCCACGCGGACGCCCTCCTTCAGGCCCAGGACCCCGAACGTCTCGGTCACTTTCTCCCGCCGCTCGCGGTCCTCTTCTTCGCGCTGCAGTCGCGAGGAAGCCGTGAGCCGCAAGATCTTCTCGGCGTTGCCCCGGTAAACAGCCTTCCTGACCTCTTCTTTCGCGCCGGGCCCGAGCAGCGCGTCGATGGCCGAGAAAACCGTCCCGTAGTCGCCCGGCAGCTCCGAGCCGAAGATTATTTTGTCGAGCCGATTCTCCTCGGCGAGAAAATGCAGCATGCTCCGCAGCGGGCTCTTGACGATGCGCGCGAACGCCGTCGAGGTCTCGAGATACACGTTCGGCAGCCGCGCCAGCGGCAGCACGTCCCAAAACCCGTACACCCCGCCAAAGTGGATCACGACGAAGTTGCCGTTCGGAAACGTCGACGCCAGGTGGCTCAACATATCCGGGAAGCCCTTCGGCGTATCGGTGTGGTGGAACAGCACCGGCAGGTTGCGCTGCACGGCCTCGGCTACCAGGCGCTCGACCGCGGGATCCTGCGGGTCGTACTGCTGCGGCTGGAGCTTCAAGGCGCGCGCGCCCTGTTCGCGGTAGGCCCTGAGTTTGTCGATCGCCTGGTTCGCCGGCCGCGGCACGACCGAGCAGGCCGCCAGCAGCCGCTCCGGCTCGAGCTTGGCCGCTTCCAGGTATATATCAGTAGGAAATAGAGGCTCCACCGGCACGATCAGCGCCTTCGCGACGCCGTGCTTGTCCATCTCCGCGATCAGGTGCTTGACCGCGCCGGGGATTTTGTCCTTGGTGACCTGCCGCATCTCGTCGCGGTCGCGCCCGAGATGCACGTGGATGTCGATCTTGCCCCGCTTGGCGGCCGGCCCCTGGGCTGTCCCGGCGCGCGCCAGTGCCGCGGTGGCCACGGCGCCGGTCAAGAATTCCCGCCGGCTCGGTCCGGCAAAGCCCCCCGGCCCCCGACCCCCGGCCCCCGACCCCCGATCTGCCGTCATCGTTTTTGCTCGGGCCGCCAGTTCAGCACCAGGTTGATGGGCTCCGATTGGACGGCCTCCACGCTGCAAATCAGCAAGAAGCGCTGGCCGTCGCCGGTGATGTCATACTGGTGCGCCTCGCGAACCATCTGCACCGTGGCGCAGAAATCGAACAGCGGCTTGGGAGCGCCGGTCTGGAAAGTCGCCGCTCCTGTGACCGGCACCGACGTCAGCATGCGGTTCTCCGAAACAAAGAACAGCTCCTTCCCATCGCGCCGCCATCGCGGCTGCGAGCCGCCGCCGGTCGAGACCTGCCACTTGCCCGCCGTCCCCGCTTGCTCCCGGAACGGCTGCACGTACACCTGGTTCCTCCCGGACTCATCCGAAACGTAAGCCACCCAGCGCCCGTCGGGAGAAAACTGTGCCTGCTGTTCGTCGGCCTCAGTCGCCAGAAGCGGCGCCGGCTTGCGATCACCGGTCATTGGTAATATCCACAAGTCATTCCTCGTCTTGACGTCCACGACTTCGAACACCAGGAAGCGGCCGTCGGACGACCAATCCGCGGGGAACTTGGGATGGGCCGACTCCAGCAGCACCTCCTCGGCCCCGGCCCCGGTGGCGGCCTTTTGGTAGAGGTCGAACCGGCTCTTGGGAAAGAAACCGAACACGATGCGGCTTCCGTCCGGCGACCACACCGCCGACCAGGCCAGGCTCGGGCCGAAGGTGAACCGCGAGCTGACCGCTCGCGACCGCTCGAACAGCCAGATGTCGAACCGGCCCGACTGTGGGTGAAGAATACTCACCGCGAACCGCTGTTCGTTCGGCGAAAGCTCGGGGCGATAGTAGACCCCCGGCTCTCCGGCCGACTCCAGGCGCTTGCCGTCCCGCTGGAACCAGGTGGGCTGCAAGTTGCCGGCGAAACCACTGGTGTATGCCAGCACGCCGGTTTCAGAAACGGTGAAGCCACTCGGGCCATTGGGTGTCATGCGGCCCACCTGCTCGGCCACCGGAAACGGATCGCCCGCCAGCTTCCGGGCGGCGGCGTCGAACGGCTGAGCCAGCAGCGTCCCATCGCGCACAAACAACAGATGACCCGCTCCGCTGCCGCGAGACGGAACGTAAACTCCGTTGGAATTGATCTTGAGTAGCGTCGCTGGGGTGCGGGAATCGAGGGATGCCACTTGAATTGAATTATTCTCCGGCAGCGTGCTGCGGCTGAAGTAGAGGAAGTGGCGCCCATCGGGCAAGAAGTGCGGGTAGCGGTGGGCATTTTCCTGGCGCGAGGCGTCCAGGGACGTCACCGGTGAGGGATCGCCGCCGCCGGACGAGACGCGGTAGAGACCCTGCGTGACGTGCGGCGCAAAAACGATGACGCCTTCCCGGTTCCATGTGCCGCCGCGAGGCAGCGGCGCGTCACAAAGCGTTTGCGGAGGGCCTCCTGCCAGGTCGATCTTTTTCAACTTGCCTTGCGCGAAGAACGCCAGGAAACGGCTGTCGGGCGACCAGAACGGATAGCCCGCGCCGTCCGTGCCGGCGAGTGGCTGCGGGGCCAGCGACTCCAGCGCGCGCACCCACAGCATCGTTTTGGCTCCCACGCTGGCCACGAAGGCCAAGCGCGTCCCGTCCGGCGAGAGTGATGGACCTTCGGAGAACACCGCCTTCTCGGGCGGCAGAATCGAGAACCGCACCGCCTGCTGCGGCGCCGGCTCGCGGCGGAAGTACAAGACGCCGAAGACCGCCGCCGCCAGCAACGCCGCGACAGTCGCCGCCGGCCACAGCAGCCTGGGAGTCGGGGGGACGGGGGACGGGGACGGCTCACCACCCTCGGCAAGCGAGCGTAACTGCACCATCACGTCGTGCGCGCTCTGCCAGCGCTCGTCGGGATCCTTGGCCAGGCAGGTTTTCACGAGCCGCGCCAGCGCCGGAGGCTCGAGCGGCGGCGGCGATGCGTGCACAATCGCTCCGATCACGTCGGCCGGCGTCGCCCCGCCGAACGCCTTGCGCCCCGTCACCGCCTCGTACAACACGGCGCCGAACGCGAAGATGTCGCTGCGCGCGTCGGCGTCCTTCCCCTGCAACTGCTCCGGCGCCATATATTGCACCGTGCCGAGCAGCGTCCCCTTTTGCGTCAGGTCAGCAGCGACGGTAGGCGCTTGGGAGTCCCCAACCCCCAACCCCCGCCCCCCAACCCCCATCTTGGCCAGGCCAAAATCCAGCAGCTTCGCGCCGGCCTTGGTCAGCATGATGTTGCCGGGCTTCAGGTCGCGATGAGACACACCCTTGGCGTGCGCCTGGGCCAGCGCGTCGGCGATTTGGATGCCCGCGCGCAGCGCCGGCTCGAGCGCCAGCGGCCCGTGCGCCAGGCGCGCCGCCAGCGTCTCGCCCTCCAGGTACTCCATCACCAGGAAGTCGACGCCGTCCTGGCTGCCGATATCGTAGAGCGCGCAGATGTGCGGGTGATTCAGGCTGCCCACGGCGCGCGCCTCGCGCTCGAACCGCTGCCGCGCCTCCGGGTTTGCGGCGACGTGCGCCGGCAGCACCTTGACGGCCACCGTGCGGTCGAGTCGCGTGTCGTTGGCGCGATACACCTCCCCCATGCCGCCCGCGCCGATCGGCGCGGCGATTTCGTAAGGGCCGAGACGCGTTCCCGGTTGCAGGGCCATCGTTTTGTCATTGTACCCCGCGCCAGCCGCGGTGCTACAATCCCGCCGTGGCTCTCACTCGCCGCGGTTTTCTCGGGACGGCGGCCGGCACCGCTCTGGCGCAGGCGCGACCCACGAACGTCGTATTCATACTCACCGACGACCACGGCCAGTGGGCCCTGGGCCGCTACGGCAACCGCGAGATCCGCACCCCGGTCCTCGACGGCCTCGCCGCCGGCGGCGCCCGCCTGACCCGCGCCTTCGCCGCCACCCCGGTCTGCTCGCCGAGTCGCGCGACTTTTTTCACCGGCAGGATTCCCTCCCAGCACGGCATCCAGGACTGGATCCGCGACGAGAACACCGGCCCTCGCGCCACGCGCTTCCTCGACGGCCAGACCGCCTTCACCCAGATCCTCGCGCGACGGGGTTACCAGGTTGGCCTGAGCGGCAAGTGGCACCTGGGCGACAGCGCCGCGCCCCAACAGGGCTTTACCTACTGGTTCGCCATGCCCACTGGCGGCGTGTCCAAGACCTACCAGGACGCCGAGATGATCTGGCAAGGCGAGCGGCGCGTCCACCCCGGCTACATCACCGACGTCATCACCGACAAGGCCATCGAGTTCATCGAACAATCCCGGCACGATCCGTTTTTCTGTTTCGTCTCCTACAACGCCCCGCACGCGCCCTACGCCGGCACCCCGGAGCGGTACCGCGAGATCTACCGCGACTCGCCACTGGCGACGTTCCCCGACGAGCCCCTCAACCCGCTCAACACCGGCCTGGGCCGCGCCAACCATCGCAAGCGCGACAGCATGATCACCTACTACGCGATGATCACCGCCGTCGACGAAAACGTCGGCCGCATCCTGCGCAAGCTCGACGACCTCGGCCTGCGCCGGGACACGCTGGTGATCTTCGCCGCCGACCAGGGCTTCATGTGCGGCCACCACGGCCTGTGGGGCAAGGGCAACGGGTCGTGGCCGTTCAACATGTACGACCCGTCGATCCTGATGCCTCTCATCTATAACCATGCGGGCCGGATCCCCGGCGGCCGCTCGCTCGACGCCATGGTCAGCACCTACGACTTCGCGCCGACGCTGCTCGATTACCTGGGCTGCCCGCCGCTGGGCGTGAAAGACCTCGGCGGCTCAAGCTACGCGCCGCTGTTAGCCGCGAAGAAGCCGCCCTGGCGGAACGTCGTCTACGGGGAGTATCAATACACTCGTATGATTCGTACGGAGCGCTGGAAGTACGTGCGCCGCAGCGAGGGCTTCCCGAGCGAGCTGTTTGATCTCGATAACGATCCCGGCGAGCGCCGCAACCTTGTCGACGATCCGGCCCGCGCCGGCCGAGTGCGCGAGCTGCAAGCGGATCTCAACCGCTGGTTCGCCGCCCGCGGCTGCGCAACGCCCGACTCCTGGAAATCCACGCGCCAGGTTCTGCCGACTTACAAGCCGAGCTGAAAACGGTAGGGCGCCAGCGCCACCCTGCCCTTCCAGCCCCCCAGCGACGCTTCGACTCGCCAGCCCAGATCGCGGCAGCTCAACGGCGGGCAGAGCCGCTCCAGAGCCAGCTTCCTCTGCGCGCTCCCCGCATTCGACAGCGCCTGCACGCGCTCGATTCCCAGCAGCGTCTCCTCGACGAGCGCCGCCTGCCGCCGCTCGAAAAACCGCCAGCCGGTGGCGTCCCCGGACGGCGGTTCGGCGATGGCCGTGTCCAGCGCCAGCACAATATGTCGCGGGAATTCCCACTCCAGCAGCCGTCCGCTGACGAGCGAGTCATTCAAGACAATCAGCGCATCGCTCGGCCGCAGCGCGGCTCGCAATTCTTCGATCGCCGCGGCCGTCGCGCGCTGTGTCTCGGAAAAACTCCGCAGGGACGCGGCTCCTCGGCCGGCGAAGCTGACGGCGAGCATCGCCAGCGCCGCCGGCGCAACCAGCCACGCGCCCCGGCCGCGCAGCAGGGTCGCGCCCGCCACGAGCAAGACCGCGATGGTCCCCAGCGAATGATCCGGCGAGTCGGCGGTCTGGTGAATCAAAAGCTGCACCAGAATCGCCGGCAGGAAGTAAGCGCCCGCCAAAAGCAGAAACCGCCGGTCGGGGCTTTCCCGCCGCAAAAGAAGCCCGGCCGTCGCCAGCGCCGCCGGGAGCGCGTTCCACGCCAAGCCGTTGACCAACTGGCCTTGCCAGGCGCCGGCCGGCGCGCCGAGAAACGCCGAGGTGGTCGACGCATGGTGCAGGTAGTAATAGTAGTAAACGTTGACGAGCTCCCGCAGCGACTCGAAACTATCGAACACAAACAGCATCCACGGCGTCGAAGCCGCCAGGCACAATGAAGCGCCCGCTAGAATCCTTCCCCAACTCGCGCCGCCGAGCCGGGCCGCGAGGATCGCCGGCGCCGCAAACAGCGCCAGCAACTCCGGACGAAACCCGCTTACGAACGCCAGCAACCCGGCCGTCCACCACAGCCACGCGCCGCCGCAGCGCGCCAGCCTCCAGCACGCCCACAACAGCCAGCAAACTCCCGCCGCCAGAAACGGTCGTGTCGGCGAGCTCACGCCGGAAAACCAAAACGCCGGCTCCACCGCCAGCAAGGCGGCCGCCAGCAGCCCGGCGCCGTCGCCAGCCAGCTCCCTCGCCAGCCAGAACGCCCCGAGCACCGCCGCAATCCCGCCCGCCAGCGACACGAAGTACAACGCCCGCACCAGGGAAAACCCGGTGGCAACAAACACCCGCGCCAGCAATACCACTGGCGGATACCCAGGCGGATGCGGCTGGTGATTCAGCGGATCGAACCGCTCCACCCCCAGCGCGAAATTTGCGAAATCAAAATTCGGAGGGTGTTCCGTCCAGAAGACGGCCCGTGAGACGATGACGAACGCGACGATGAGCGGCAGTTGGTAGTGCTGGCGGCTCACCCGACAACCACCGCAGGGTTGGAGAGGCGTCCGATCTGCGGCGCTTCGATCGTCACCTCGTCGCCCGGCTGAAGCGCGGCGTCCTCGGTCACGATAATCCCCGTCCCCGTCAGCACCACCGTCGCCGCCGGAACCGGATTGGCCCGCCGCAGGTAACTCACCAGTTCCTCAAATCGCCGCGCCAGCTTCGACGTCGAAACGCTGCCTTCGAAAATCGCCCGGCCGCCGCGCCGGATGGCGCAGGTCATCTCCAGGTTGTACGGATCGGGAATCTCATCGGGCGTCACGATCACCGGGCCCAGCGCGCAGCAACCCTGGTACACCTTCGACTGCGGTAGGTACAGCGCGTTTTCCCGCTCGATGTCCCAGGCCGAAACGTCGTTGGCCAGCGTGTAGCCCACGATCCCTCCGCGCCCGTCGAGAACCAGCGCCACCTCCGGCTCCGGCGCCGTGAACTTCGAGTCGCAGCGGATCCCGATCGGCTCGCCCGGTCCCACGCACACCCGCGCCGTCCCCTTGAAGAAAATCTCCGGCCGCTCGGCGCGATAGACGTAGCTGTACATACCCTCCCGCGTCCCCAGCTCCGCGTCGCGAAACGCCGCGCTCGGCGCGTAGGTGCAGCCGCAGGCCCAAACTTCCGGCGGCGTCACGGGGATTTCGAGCGGCATCGGATCGATGCGGTCCGGGCCGGCCAGCTCGGCGGCCAGGTCAGCCAGCGAGCGGCCGGCCGCTTCGGCGAGCCCGATGAGCTTCGCCACGGTGTGGTTCGGAATGCGGCGGGCGCCGGCCCCGTCGAGGATGACGGCGCCGCCGCCGGCCTGGGCCAGTCGCATGGTCAGTATTTAAGGTACACAGTCTTGTAGTCCGTGTAGAAGTCCATCGCCGCCGGACCCTGCTCCTTCGGCCCGAAGCTCGAATCCTTGGTTCCCCCGAACGGCAACTGGTATTCCACGCCCGCGCTCGGCAGGTTTACCGTCAGCAGCCCCGCCTCGATCTTCTGGACGTAGTCGAAGATCCGCGACACGTTCTGCGTCTGGATGGACGCCGAAAGTCCGAACGCCACGTTGTTGGCGATGCGGATGGCGTCGTCGAAATCCCGCGCCTTCATCACCGCCAGCACCGGCCCGAAAATCTCCTCCTGCGCGATGGCCATCCCTTCCTCCACATCGGTAAAGACCGTCGGCTCGATGAAGTACCCCTTGGCGAAAGCCCCCGCGGTGAGCCGGCGACCGCCGCACGCCAGCTTGGCGCCTTCTGTCTTGCCAATCTCTATATAGTGTAAGTCGGTATCGAGCTGCGCCTGGTCGATCGCCGGCCCGATCTCCACTCCCGGCTCGCGCCCGTCGCCCACTTGGAGCCTCGCTGTCCGCTCCACCAGCGCCTCGACAAACCGGTCGTGAATCGACTCCTCGACGATCACGCGGCTCGTCGCCGTGCACTTCTGCCCGGTCGAGAAGAACGCCCCGTTCGCGGTGTTCTCGACCGCCGCCTTGAAATCCGCGTCGGCCAGCACGATGGTGGGGTTCTTGCCGCCCATCTCGAGCTGGATCCGCAGTCTTCGCCGCGACGCCCGCTCGTGCAGCCAGTTCCCCGTGCCGCACGATCCGGTGAACGAGATGGCTTTGAGCGGCCCGGCGTTCAGCAGCGCCTCGCCCAATTCCCCGCCAGGGCCGGCGACGAAATTCACCGCGCCCTTCGGCACGCCCGCCTCCGCCAGCGCCTCGACCAGTCGCCAGGCGCTCAGCGGCGCCGCCGACGCCGGCTTCAGAATCACCGTATTGCCCGCCACCAGCGCCGGCGCCAACTTCCACGCCGGTATCGCGCTCGGGAAGTTCCACGGCGTCACCAGGCCCGCCACCCCCAACGGCTTCCGCACCGCGAACATGAACACGCGATCGCGTTCGGAGGGAACCAGGTGTCCCGGCATCCGCGACCCTTCTCCGGCGAAGTACCTGAAGATGTTGATCGCCCGCCGCACCTCGCCGCGCGATTCCGGCAGCGTCTTGCCTTCCTCCCGCGTCATCTCGAGCGCCAGCTGCTCGAAGCGCGAGTCGAGAATCTCCGCCGCCTTGAACAGGTAGGCGCCGCGCGCCGGCCCCGTCATCCCGCTCCAGCCCGCGAACGCGCACCGCGCCGCCTCAGCGGCATTGCTGATATCTTGCCCCGTCCCCCGCGCGAACAGCCCCACCAGCTCGCCCGTATCCGCCGGATTCCGGTTCTCGAATGTCCGCGCCGCCGCCACCCATTCGCCATTGATGTAGTTGGAAAAAACTCGCCCCTCACCCATTCTGACTCCTGTCTTCTGACTCCTGACAGTTGTACTACAATTCGGAGACTATGCCAAACGACTCGCCCGTCTGCCTGATCACCGGCGCCTCCAGCGGCATCAGCGCGGCCACCGCCCTGGCCATGGCCGGACGCGGCTACCGCGTCGGCCTGCATTACAACTCGAACGAAGACGGCGCCCGCCGCACGGCCGCCGCCATCGAAAAACAACGCGGCGCAGCGGTCTTGCTGCAAGCAGACTTGTCCGTCGCCGAGGGCGCCCGCGCCCTCGTCGCCCAGACGCTCGCCCGCCTCGGCCGCATCGACGTGCTCGTCAACAACGCCGGTTCGCTCGTGGCTCGCAAGCCGTTCGTCGACCTCACCGAAGAGTTCTGGCAGCGCGTCCTCGACGTCAACCTCAACAGCGCCTTCTGGGTGACGCGCGCCGTCGTCCCCCACATGATCGAGCGCCGCTCCGGCGTCATCGTCAACGTCAGCTCCATCGCCGCCCGCAACGGCGGCGGCCCCGGCGCCATTCCCTACGCCACCGCCAAGGCCGCGCTCACCGGCTTCACCAAGGGCCTCTCGCGAGAGCTCGCCGCGCACGGCATCCGCGTCAACGCCGTCAACCCCGGCGTGATCCTGACGCCCTTCCACGAAACCTTCACCACCGAGGAGCGCATGAAGGCCATGGTCGCCATGATCCCCCAGGGCCGCCCCGGCTCGGCCGAGGAAATCTCCGGCGTCATCGCCTTCCTCGCCTCCGACGCCGCCTCCCACATCGTCGGCGAATCGATCGAAATCAACGGGGGCATGTGGATGGACTGAGCTGGTATACTATAAGTACATGGATTGGCAGGACTTCCGGCCCCTCTTCTGGGACGTCCGCAGCGAGGATTTCGACCCCAGCGCTTACCCGGAATTTACGATCGCGCGCGTGCTCGAGTACGGCGACGACCGTGCCGTCGCGTGGCTCAGGAAACTATTCACCGAAGAGCAGATTCGCGCTGTCCTCCGGACCGAGCGGCGCCTGACTCGAAAATCCGCCAACTTCTGGGCGCTCGTCTACGGCCTCTCCCCCGCCGACGTCGCGGCGCTCAACCAAGCCGTCTTCCCGACCGTCTCCAAATGAGCGCCGGCGACAAACAGTGGCGCCGCGAAGTGATCACGCCGGAAGTCGAGGGCGTTCTCGCAAGCCTCGTCAGCAAATCGCTTCTCGGTCGCTTTTACCTGGCCGGAGGCACGGGCCTTGCTCTCCACCTCGGCCACCGTCGATCGGTGGACCTCGACTTCTTCAGCGCCGAGTCCGTCGACGAAGATTCCCTGCTGCACAAGGCGCAACAGTTGGCGGGATTCTCGCTGCTGGCGCGGTCGCCGGGTACTCTCCATGCCCACGTGCAAGGCGTGCGCGTCAGCTTCTTCAGCTATCCCTACCCGCTGCTGTTCCCCGCCGACTCCTTCCTCGATGCCGCGATTGCCGACCCTCGCGACATTGCCTGCATGAAGATCAGCGCCCTCGCCAGTCGCGGCGCGCGGCGCGATTTCGTCGACCTCTACGCCGCTTCCCAACGCTATGGGCTGCCAGAACTGCTCGAGTGGTTCCGCCGGAAGTTCGCCCAGGCGAACTACAGTCAGGTGCACGTGCTGAAATCCCTGACCTTCTTCGACGACGCTGAAAAGGACCCCCCGCCCGACCTGCTTGTCCCGCTGTCCTGGGAGCAGGTTAGAAGCTTCTTCGCGCGGGAGGCGCCGCGCCTGCTCTGAGGTCTCCGGCTCACCCGTGCCGGATCAGCACCACGTCCCCGTCCTCCACCACGTACTCCTTCCCCTCCAGCCGCAGCTTTCCCTTCTCCCGCGCCCCGGCATAGCTGCCCTGCCGCGCGAGCTCGTCCCACTGGATCACTTCGGCGCGGATGAACTTTTTCTCGAAGTCGCTGTGGATGGCCCCGGCCGCCCGGCTCGCCGGCGAGTTCTTCGGAATCGTCCACGCCCGCACTTCCTCCTCCGAACACGTCAGCATCGACATCAATCCCAGAAGTGAGTAGGAAGCCGAGATCAGCCGCTCGAGCCCCGACTCGGCCAGCCCGTAACTCGCGCGGTACTCCTGCGCCTCGGCGGCCGCGAGATCGGCGAGCTCCGCCTCGATCCTGCCGCACACCGCGGTCAGCGCAATGGCGCGCCGCCCCGCCAGCAGCGCGGCCCGGCTGCGCTCCTCGATTCGGTGCAGCTCCGCCGCCTGCGTCTCCCCCAGGTTCAACACCAGCAGCATCGGCTTTTCGGAAAGAAACTGAAACCCGCGAATCCGCTTGGCCATCTCGGCGTCCAGGTCGAGCTCCCGCAGCGGGCGCTCCGCCTCCAGCGCCGTCTTGCATCTCTCTAGCAAGACATACTCGTGCTCCAGCTCGGCGCTCTTGATCTTCTTGCGGTCCTTCTCGAGCCTCTCTAGCCGCTTCTCGATCACCACCAGGTCGCTGAGGATCAGCTCGAGTTCGACGTTTTTCCAGTCCCGCGCGGCGTCGAGCGACCCCTCCGGGTGCGGATTGCCGTCGTCCTCAAAGAGCCGCAGCAGCAGCGCGAAGGCGTCCGCCGCGCGCAGCGACGCCACGTAGGCCGGCTCCCGCAGCGACTCGCGCGACAGCGCCGGCATGTCCACGTACTCCACGGTGGCGTGCGACACCTTGGCCGGCTGGAACACCTCGGTCAGCGCCTCGACGCGCGGGTCCGGCACCCGCGCCACTCCCACCTGTACGGAGGTCGGTCCCAGGCGCGCTTCCCGCGCCTGTCCGGTCAGGATCGTGAACAACGACGTCTTGCCCACGCGCGGCAATCCGATGATGGCGGTCTTCACGAAGCGTCCCCGTTCCGGAGAAGTTTATGATACTATCTACGTCGTTGCCAGCCCTCGAGGAGGCTACCCTCATGACCAGAATTCGCCCGCTCGTTTGCATCGCCGCCGTGCTGTCGTTCGTCGTCGTCGCTTCGGCCGCCGCCGTCGACGGCAAGTGGAAGGCCGAGTTCGAAACACCCGACGGCCAGACCCGCACCAATACCTTCACGTTCAAAGCCGAAGGCGAGAAGCTCACCGGCTCGGTCACGGGCCAGGCGGGCGAAGCCCCCATCCAGAACGGCAAAGTCAGCGGCGACGGAATCTCGTTCTCGGTGGTCCGCAACTTCGGCGGTCAGGAGGTCACCATCCAGTACAAAGGCAAGATCTCCGGCGACACCATCCAGTTCACCGTCGATTTCGGCGGCGGCGGCTTCGAAATCACCGCCAAGCGGATCGCCACCTGATCGGCCCGCGTCGCCGGGCGCAGGTCAACGGCTCGCGGTCTTCCGCTCAGCCCGAGCCGCCGTTGGTGCGCGCCTTCAAGAACCGGTCCACGGTTCGCGACAATTCCGCCAGCGCGTCCGCCATCTCCCCTTGCCACTTCGCCATCGCGTTTTGGATCGCAGCCAACCGCTCGATATCCCCTCTGGTCCGCTGCTCGGCTCGGCGCCGCAGTTCCTCTTCCACCAGCAGAGTATCCTCGGTGTCTCGCACCCGCCCGACCAACTGCCCCAGGGCCAGCCGCATCTCCACGGCGGCGGCTTCCGAACGCCGCCGCTCTTCCTGAATCTCCGCCTCAACGCGCCGCAACTCCGCCTCGTGCCGCTCCCAGCGCTCCTGCCCTACCCGCAGCAACTCGGCGGTCGCTGCATTAGCGTCCTCAATCCTCTTGAAGCGCGCCTCCACTTCCGGGCTAAACGTCACTCTTCGCCCCTACGCTATTTTACATCCTTGCCCGCCTTAACCGCTTGACGCCGGCGCCATAACGGAAGGCCGGGGCGGCGCTGCATCTCGCGCCCGCCTTTTTGGCCGCGCAGGAGCTGGCCGGCCGCATCGAGGGAACCGTCACCGACCAGCAGGGCGCTGTCGTTCCGAGCGCGCGCGTCACCATCCACATCGGCGCCAGCTTCGTCTACCGCGCCTCGAGCACCGCCGCCGGCCGCTTCGCGATGCCCGCCGTGCGTCGTGAGCGACGTCTTGGTCGAAGTCGGCAGGCGCAACGTCGCGCACCTCGCCCTCCAGCAAGCGGGCGTCTACTTCGAGCGCACTCCGAGAGCGAGAGCGACAAGCTACGGTGGGCCAACGCGCGCCTGATGCAGTTCGCCCTGAAGGTGAATTTCTAAATTGGCGCCTTGGCGTCTTGGCGGTTAGTCTTCCTCCGCCCCTAAAAGCTGAGCTTCAACGCGAACTGGATCACCCGCCCCGACTCGCCGGTCTGGATGATGGTCTGCGTCGAGGGCGGCGCGACGGTCGCGCAGCAGGTGCGCCCGAACTGCGTCGAAAGAATACTCGGCGAGCCCACCGACGCGCTCACCGGATGATCGAAGTTGGCCTGGTTGACGGCGTTGAAGATCTCGGTGCGGAACTGCAGCTTGAACCGCTCGGTCACCTCGAACACCTTCTGAATCCCGACGTCCACGTTCCAATACCCCGGGGCTTCGAAGATGTTGCGGCCGGCGCCGTCCTGGCCGGGCGCCGGGATGGCCAAGCCGGTGGTGTCGCGGAACAGCACCGGGCCGAAGACGCCGCTGATCTCCTGGAGCCGGGCTTCCGGCGCCGCGCCCACGATGTCGACGCGCGACTCGTGCGAGAAGTTCGACGTCCGCGATCCGCTCCGCAGCGAGAACGGCTCGCCCGACATGTAGGTGTAGATTCCGTTCACGCTCCATCCTCCCAAGACACGGTTGAGCGCCCCGGGCAGGGAGTTGGCGAACTGCTTGCCGCGTCCGACGGGCAGCTCCCACACCCAGTGCGTCGTCAGGACGTGCGTACGGTCGAAGTCGGACCGCCCGCGCTCGTTGCGCCAGTTGCGGATGCTGCTCGGAGTGCGCGAGTTGGTCGTGCTGAGAGCGCCGCCGGAGGAGGCGCCCACCGGGTCGACCGACTGGTCGTCGATGGACTTCGCGAAAGTATAGGCCAGGCCCACCAATAGCCCCGCCTGGAAGCGCTTGCGCAGCGTCGATTGGAAGCTGTGGTAGTAGGAGTTTCCGCCCGCGTCGAGGTAGGTGACGGTGCCGAACTGCGGATTGGGCCGCAGGCGGGCGGCCAGGGTGGTCTGCTCGATGCGGCCGGCGAAGTTGCCCGCCGCGTTCTGCGCCAGGTCGGTCGCGGTCGCCGCGGAGTTGACGAACGCCGTGGTCAAGATTCCCGAGTCCACCAGCGGCACCGCCGTCCCGGTCGCGCCTCCCGGGCAACCCGTCCCGCTCGGCTGGCAGCCAGCCGCCCGGTTGCGCTGCATGATCAGAAACGAGGGAAGGATGGGCCCGGCGTCGATCTGGTTGATGTCGTAAGCCCGGAACAGCCGTGTGCCTCGCCGCGCGACATAGCCGGCCTGGGCCACGAATCCGTAGCGCAACTCTCGCTGCGCGGTAAGGTTCCACTGGTGCACCGTGGGGATCTTCAATTGCGGATCGAAGGTGGTCATCCCCGGCGCGTTGGTCAGGGTCTGCGCCGGCAGCGTCAGAAAAGACGACGGTTTCACCGTCGGCGGCGTCAGCTCAAACGGAAAGCTCTCCCCGAGCCGGCGGTCCGGAACCGACTGGCAGCCCGGCGTGGTGGCTCCGCCCACGGTGGCCGCACAGCTGTAAATCAGCCCCGGCACGCGGCCCGACACCGCCGTCACCTGGAACGACGACACGGTGTCGAAGGCGATCCCGTAACCGGCGCGGATCACGGTGCGCGAGATCCCCCGCGGGCTCCACGCCAGCGACACGCGCGGCGCCAAAGCCCCCAGGTTGTTTCGCGCGAACCAGCGGTTGGCTTTCACGAACGTCACCGGGCCCAGCGATCCGTCGATCGGCTTGTCCGGCACGTAGACGCGGCCGGCCGCCTCGGTCGGCGCCGGGTTCACTTCCCACCTGGTGCCGATATTCAGCGTCAGGTTGCGCTTCAGCTTCCACTCGTCCTGGAAATAGAAGTTGTACTGCTTCAGCCGATGGCCCACGTTCCAAAGCGACACGCTGTTGCCGGCCCGGAACGGCAGAAAGTTGTCGCTCTGTAAATCTCCGAGGAACACCTGGGAGAGCCGCGCCGGAATTCCCATCAAGTCATTGATGCTACCCAGAAGCCGCGTGTTGTCCACGCTGTTGATCCCCGCCGCCGTGGCCGACGCCACCGCCGGCGTATTGAATCCTTCCGGCGGCCGGATCGTCCCGCTGAGCGACAGCGTCGGCGTGACGTTAACGCCCCCGGGCTGGCCCCGCTGGTCGTTGTGCTGGTAGAAGCGGATGTTGACGCCCATCCGCATGACGTGCGAGCCGGCGATGACGCTCAGGTTGTCCAGAATCTGCGGCGTGGTCACCGCCCGGAAGGTTCGCGGCGTGTTGATGAACGGGCGGCTGGCGTTGTTGAACGTGTACGGTGGTATGTCCGGAAACGCCGGGTTGGCCTCGCCTTGCGTGAACAGAAAGATGAACCGCGAGAACCCCAGCGTCGTCTCGTTGACCACGCGCGGCGAGAACACGCGCCGGTAGCTCACCGCGAGATTCTTGGTCGCGCGGTACACCTCGCCGAGCGGCGGGTAGTTCGGGAACACCTGCGGCCGGCCGTTCAGTGGATCGCCGTCGAGCGTGTTGTGATCCGCTTGCAGGTAGCGCACGAAGAGGTTGTTGTTGGGGTTGAACATGTGGTCGACGCGCGCCATGTAGTGCGGGCCGCGGTTGCGCGTCGGCGGATTCCAGATGTAGCTCGCCGTGTTCAGCCCGTCGCCGGCGGTGGCGTAGTTGTTGGGCCGCGGATAAGTCTGGAACAGCGCCCCGACCGTGCGGTCGAGCCCGATTCGCCGCGGGTCGTTGGCAAACATGTTGAAGCTGGCCACGCAGTTCAGGTCGGCCGGTCCGGCGCACTCCCGCACGCCGGGCCGCAGCGCTCCGGTCGCGGGATCGACCAGCCGCGGCACATTCTGCGTGATGCGCACCCCGTCCAGCGTGAACGGGTTGCTGGGGTCGGCGCGGAAGAAGCGATAGTTTCCGGCGAGCGCCTGCGGCGTGTAGAGGAGCGGCGCGCCGAAGGTCTGGTCGATGGGCTGCGCGAAGGCGGTCCGCTGCCCGGCCCAGCTTCCGAAGAAGAACGTTTGGTTCTTCTGGATCGGCCCGCCGGCCTCGAAGCCGAACTGGTTCAGCTTGATCTGGGGTTTCGGCGTGTTGAGGCCGCGCGCGAAAAACTCGTTGGCGTTGAGCGCGGTGTTGCGCAGGAAGTAGAACATGGTGGCGTGCAGGTCGTTGGTGCCGCCGCGGGTGGCCATGGCGACCGAAGCGCCGCTGTTGCGGCCTTCCTCGGGCGTGGGGTTCGAGGTCGTCACCTTGTATTCCTGCACGTTGTCGGGATTCAGCCGCAGCAGGTTGCTCAGCGGATTGGGGACCGACGATTCGTTGGCCTCGATACCGTCGATGGTGACGTTGAAGGCGCGGTCGCGCGAGCCGTTGACGTGCACGCCGGAGCCGGCGCCGCCGGCGGAGCGCTGCACCACGCCGGGCTCGAGCACCAGCAGCGCCAGCGGGTTGCGCCCGTTGAGCGGCAGCTCGACCACCGCCTTGCGCTCCACCACGTTGCCGAGCGAGGCGCTCGAGGTTTGCAGCGTCTCGATGGTCGCCGCCACGCTCACCACCTCGGTCGTCTCGCCGACGTCGAGCGTGACGTCGAGCGTCAGCGGTGTATTCACTACCAGTACAGTACCGGTCTGGCGCACCGTCTTGAAGCCGCGCATCTCGACCGTCAGGGTGTAGGGCCCCACCGGCAGGTCGGGGAAGGCGTAGATCCCCGCGCCGGTCGTCGACTGCTGATGGCTGAGACCTGTCGCTTCGTTCCGCACCGTGACGACGGCGTTCGGCACCACCGCGCCGGTCGAGTCGCTCACCGTTCCCATGATCCGCGAGTTGCCGGTCTGCCCGAGGCACGCCACGGCGGAAACCAACACCATCAGAAAGCAGCAAAGAATCCGTTGACGCAACATGAAGTCCCTCCCGAGACCCCTCCAAGCGAGGCTGCCCTCATTATAAAGCCCGTTACCGTCTCCGCAAGACCCAGAGCAGAAAAGTTAACAAGACGCTGAGCAGGATCGATGCCGGCCCAATCCCAAAAAACGGAACCGCTCACCGGCCATTACCAGCAGCCGCCCGACGCTTACCGCTCCAGTTTATCGAAGAAATACGGTATTTCGAAGGCGGCGGTCTCCGGGGCGTCGGAGCCGTGGATGACGTTGCGCTCGATCGAGGAGCCGAAACGTTTGCGGATGGTCCCCTCGGCGGCCTTGGCGGGGTTGGTCTCGCCCATCAGCTTGCGAAGCGCGGCGATGGCGTCTTCGCGCTCAAGGGCCATCGGCACGCACGGGCCCTCGGTCATGAACTGGACGAGGCTGTCGAAAAAAAACTTGCCGCGGTGGACCTGATAGAAGCCCTCCGCGCGCTGGCGCGTCAGGCGGACCATCTGCATTGCTAAGATGCGGAAGCCGGCCTGCTCGATGGCGGTGATGATCTCGCCGGCGTGGCCCGCGGCCACGGCGTCGGGCTTGATGATGGTGAGGGTGCGTTCAAGCATGGGGTAAGACCTTTCGAAGGGTTTCGCCGATGTCGGCCGGGGACCGGACCACGTTGATCCCAGCGGCTTCCATGGCGCGGATTTTCTCCGCCGCCGTGCCCGAACCCCCGGAGATGATCGCGCCGGCGTGGCCCATGCGGCGGCCGGGCGGGGCGGTCTGCCCGGCGACGAACCCGACCACCGGCTTGCGCACGTGCTCCTGGACGTAGGCCGCGGCCTGCTGCTCGGCGCTGCCGCCGATCTCCCCGATCATGACGATGGCGCGCGTCTCGGGGTCTTCGTTGAACAGGCGGATGGCGTCGACAAAGTTGGTCCCGATGATCGGGTCGCCGCCGATCCCGATGCAGGTCGACTGGCCGATGCCGAGCGCGCTGAGCTGGCCGACGGCCTCGTAGGTGAGGGTGCCGCTGCGGGAAACCACGCCCACGCCGCCTCGCTTGTGGATGTAGCCAGGCATGATGCCGAGCTTGGCCTTGCCCGGCGAGATGATGCCGGGACAATTCGGGCCGATCAGCCGCGTCCGGCTTTGGCGCAGGAAACGCCAGGCCCGGACCATGTCCCGCGTCGGAATCCCCTCCGTGATACAGACCACCAGCGCGAGTCCGGCGTCGACGGCCTCCAGAATCGCGTCGGCGGCACCGGCCGGGGGCACGAACACGATCGAGGCGTTGGGCTCGAGCTCGCGCCGCGCCTCTTCGACGGTGTCGAACACCGGCAGGCCGAACTGTTTCGCGCCGCCCTTGCCCGGCGTCACCCCCCCGACGATCTTCGTGCCGTAGGCCATGCATTGCTCGGCGTGAAAGGCGCCTTGCTTGCCGAAGCCCTGCACGATTGCCCGCGTGTTCTGGTCGAGCAGGATGCTCATCGCGCCAGCGCCACCACTTTCTCCGCCGCCTCCCGCATCCCGGCGGCGAGGGTGAAGTTCAAGCCGGACTCGGCCAGGATCTGGCGGCCCTTCTCGACGTTGGTGCCTTCCAGGCGCAACACGATGGGGACGCCGACGTCGAGGGCGCGCGCGGCCTCGACCACCCCGGTCGCCAGCGTGTCGACACGCAGGATTCCGCCGAAGATATTGATGAGAACCGCCTTGACGCTAGGATCGGAGAGAAGGATGCGGAAGGCGTTGCGAACCTGCTCGGCGCTGGCGCCGCCGCCGACGTCGAGAAAATTCGCAGGCGCGCCCCCGGCGTGCTTGATGATATCCATGGTCGCCATGGCCAGCCCCGCGCCGTTGACCATGCAGCCGACGCTGCCGTCGAGCTTGATGTAGTTGAGGTTGAACTTCGCCGCTTCGACTTCGAGCGGATCTTCCTCGTTGAGGTCGCGGAGCTCTCGCAGCTCGGGGTGACGGTCGAGGGCGTTGTCGTCGAAGCTGATCTTGGCGTCGAGGGCGATGGGGCGTCCGTCGGCGGTGAGCACGAACGGGTTGATCTCGGCGAGAGTCGCGTCGGTCTCCTCGTAAGCCGCGGCCAGGGCCGTCATGGCGGCCGCCGCCCCGGGAACCGCCGCCGCCGGCAGGCCCATGCCGAAAGCGAGCCGCCGGGCCTGATACGACTCGAGGCCGGCGCCCGGCTCGATGGCCTCCTTCAGAATCAGCTCCGGCGTCTGGCGCGCCACCTCCTCGATCTCGACGCCTCCCGCCTTCGACGCCATGAAGACGTTCTTCCCGAGGTTGCGGTCGAGCACTACTCCTAGATAGAGCTCGCGCTCGATCGGCAGCGTCTCCTCGACCAGAAGTCTCTGAACGATGCGGCCCTCCGGTCCGGTCTGGTGCGTGACCAGCCTCATCCCCAAGATACCGGATGCGATGCGGCGGGCTTCGGACGCGTCTTTGGCGACCTTGACGCCGCCGCCCTTGCCGCGCCCCCCGGCGTGGATCTGCGCCTTCACCACGACGCTCCCGCCCAGTTTTTCGGCGACCGCGAAGGCCTCCTCGGCGGTGAACGCCGGCTCCCCGCGCGGCGCCGGCACCCGGTAGCGGCGCAGGATTTCTTTGGCCTGGTACTCGTGAATTTTCATGTGGAAGGCGCCGCCAGCGCGCCGCGCGGCGTATAATTCACGACTATACCATGCTCGCGCTCGCTGCGGCGGGCAAGGCGCCCGCACGCCGGGAGTTGCAGGAGGAAGGCCGCGGCGGCGCTGGTCGCGTCGCGGATGAGGGCCGCCGCTTGCAACGCGCTGGACAAGGCGACTGCGCGCAGCGGCGACGCTGCTGGTCGCGTCGCGGATGAAAGGGGAGACGGTCGAGAAATCATGCCCGCGCTGATCGACGCGTTGCACCAGGCGGTTGCACGGCAGAACCTCTCGGAGGAGGAGGCGGCCGCGGCGTTGGAGGAGATTCTCGACGGCGCCGCCGCACCGGCGGCGGTGGCGGCGCTGCTCGTGGCGCTGCGGATGAAAGGGGAAACCGTCGAGGAGGTGACGGGCTTCGCGCGCGCGCTGCGCCAGCGGGCCGGGCGCGTCGAGTGCCCGCCGGATCCGCGCCCGCTGATCGACACCTGCGGAACGGGCGGAGACGCTTCGGGTACCTTCAACATCTCGACGGCGGCGGCCTTCGTGGTGGCCGGCGCGGGCGCGCGCGTGGCCAAGCACGGCAACCGGTCGATCTCGAGCTTGTGCGGCTCGGCCGACGTGCTCGAGGAATTGGGGGCGCGGCTCGATCCGGGCGCCGCCACGGTCGCCAAGTGCATCCAGGAAGTAGGCATAGGGTTCCTGTTCGCGCCCTCCTTCCACCCGGCGATGCGGCAGGTGCAGCCCATCCGCGCGGAGCTGAAGATGCGCACCATCTTCAACTTGCTCGGGCCGCTCGCGAATCCAGCCGGCGCGGCGGTGCAGATCGCGGGCGTGTACGAGCTGCGGCTGGTGCGGCTGGTGGCCGAGGCGTTCGCGCGGCTCGGGCTCGGGCGCGGGCTGGTGGTGCATGGCTCCGACGGGCTCGACGAGATCACCACGACTGCCTCGACGCTGGCTGCCGAGGTCCGCGACGGCGCGGTCCGCCAGCGAACTCTCACGCCGGCGGACTTCGGCGTTCCAACGGCGCGGCCGGAGCAGCTCCGCGGCGGCGATCCGCGGGAGAACGCCGCCATTGTCCGCGCTGTGCTCGACGGAGCGCCCGGCCCGCATCGCGACATCGTGCTGGTGAACGCGGCGGCCGCCCTGCACACGGCGGGCCTGGCCGCCGACCTGCGCGCGGCGATGTCGCTGGCGCGCCAGTCGATCGACTCGGGACGCGCGCTCGAAAAGCTGCGGCAAATGGTAAAGTTCACTCCCGGCTGATGGCCAGATCCAGGCGCCGTAAGGCGGCATCGACGTCCGCGAGCCGCACCGGCTTGCTGAGGTAGTCGTCCATGCCGGCTTCGAGACAGCGCTCGCGGTCGCCGCGCATGGCGTGCGCCGTCATGGCGATGATCGGGGTGCGGCGGCCGGCGATCTCGCTGCGCCGGATCTCGGCGGTGGCCTGATAGCCGTCCATTTCGGGCATCTGGCAATCCATGAAGACAACGTCATACGCCTGCCGCTCGAGCATCTCGACGGCCTGCTTGCCGGTGCCGGCGACGTCGACCGCGCAGCCGAGCTTCTCGAGCATCCGCACAGCGACCATCTGGTTGACTGGATTGTCCTCGGCCAGCAGGACGCGGCTCGCGGAGCGCAGCGGCGCCGGTTCCGGCGGGCCCGCGCGCGGCGCTTCGCATGGCTCTGGCGCGGCGGGCGCGCGGAACGTGGCCAGCGCCTTCAGCAACTCGGCCTGGCGGACGGGCTTGAGCAGGCAGCCGGAGAAGCCGGCTTCCCGGAGATTCTCGGCGGCTCGCTGGCCGACCGCCGCGAGCAGCACGCACCTGGTGTTGCAGATCGCGGGATCTGCGGTGATGGTTGCCGCCAGGGTTTTCCCATCCATGTCGGACAACCGCCAGTTGATCAGCGCGACGTGGTAGGGGTCGCCGGCGGCCTGCGCCTGGCCGAGCGCCGACAGCGCCTCCCGGCCGGCGCCCACGCCTGCCCAACGCAGACCCCAACCGCCCAGTTGCTCTTCCACGGAGCGGCGCGCCAGCTCGTGGTCGTCGGCGATCAGCACGCGCAGTCCGGACAGCTCGCGCGCCGCCGGCTGCTCCAGGCCCGCCCGCCGATCGAGCCGCAGCCGGAGGGTGAACCAGAAGGTCGAGCCTTCACCCGGACGGCTGGTCACTCCCATGGCCCCGCCCATCATCTCCGCGAGTTGCCGGCTGATGGCCAGTCCCAGCCCGGTCCCGCCATGGCGCCGGGTTGTCGAGGCGTCGGCCTGGGTGAACTTGTCGAAGATGTGCCCGAGCTTGTCGGCGGCTACGCCAATACCTGTGTCTTCAACTGAGATACGAAAGCGCGCTTCCTCTCCGATCACCGCCTGGCATTCCACCTGGATCCGGACGTATCCCCGCGCGGTGAACTTGATGGCGTTGCCCGCCAGGTTGGTCAGTACCTGGCGAACGCGCACCGGATCGCCGATCCCGGCGGCCGGCGCCTGCGGGGCGTAGTCCACGATCAGCTCCAGACCCTTCTCGGCAGCCCTGGGAGCCAGCAGCTCCGCGACGGTTTCGACGGCTTGCCGCAGGTCGAATGGAGTTCGCTCCACGGTCAGCTTGCCGGATTCGATCTTGGAAAGGTCCAGGATGTCGTTGATGATCGCCAGCAGCGCGTCGGCCGATTCCTGGATGGTTTTGGCGAAGTGCCGCTGCTCGAGGGAGAGGGCTGTTTCCAGCAGCAGCTCGGCCATTCCGATGACGCCGTTCATCGGGGTGCGAATCTCGTGGCTCATGTTGGCCAGGAACTCGGATTTCAGCCGCGAAGCCTCCAGGGCCTGGTCTCGCGCCACGACCAGTTGTCGTTCCGCCTGCTTGTGACCCGTGATGTCGCCGAGGTAAATCCGGAGAAGCCCGCCGGCTCCGGCGCGCGAGATCTGCTGCTTGAAGATCGCCTCGCCGACCTGGATCTCGCGGACCACGCTCTCGCGCAGCCCGGCCTCGAGCTCCAGGGCGAGCGACTCGAGGCCGATCAGAATGGGGTGGTCGGGTCCGGCTACGGGCAGCTCGGGGAACCGGACCCGAGCCGCGGGATTCAGGTAAGTTATGGCGCCGCTGGCGTCGGCTTCAATAACCGGCTCCGGGCTCTGGTGCGGAAACGAAGCCAGCCGGACCAACTCCTCCTCGACTCTCTTGCGCTCCGAGATGTCGCGGGCCAGGGCGAACATGTATTGCCGGCCAGCGAACTCCAGGAAGTTCTCGGTCACTTCTACCGGCGCCACATGGCCGTCCGCCCGGCGATGACGGGACTCGAAGGTGCTGACCCCGCCCCGTTGTACGTCTCGCCAATGACTGGCCCACAGCTCCCCCGTCAGGCTGGGATCGATATCCGTCATCTTCATCGATAGCAGCTCGTGACGCGAATAACCGACGGAACGGCAGGCAGTCTCGTTGACGTACACCAGCCGGGCGTCCGATCCCATCCAGAAGGCGGCCTCTCCGGCGCGGTCGAGGGCGAACTGCGTCAGCTGCAGCGCTTCCTCGATTTGCCTGCGCTCGATGGCGTAAAGCAGGCAGCGGCCCACGACTTGGGCATCCACGCTGCCCTTGACCACGTAGTCCTGGGCGCCGCGCTGCATTGCCTCCAGGGCCAGGGTCTCGTCAGCCAGCCCGCTGAGGACCACGATCGGCACGCCAGGGGCGCGGGCCTGGGTCGCAGACAGCGTCTCCAATCCCATGCTGTCCGGCAGCACTAAGTCCAGCAGGATCACGTCGATGCCCCCGCCCTCGAGCCGCTCCAGGCCCGTCGAGAGCCTCAGCACCCATTCCACATCGAAGTGGGCGCCGCCTGCCTTACTTAGAGAGTCGCGAATGATGGCGGCGTAGGTGCGGGAGTCCTCGATGAGCAGGACTCGGACGGTTCTGGGGTTCATTGCCTGGCGACACCCATTAGTCCCGCTGTAGTTATCGGACGCCGGGCGGCCGATAAGTAGGGAGGCGTCAAGTAGGGAGGCGTCCGTCGAATGTCGAACCCGGTCCAAACCGGCGTCGGTGAGTTTGTCGTCGATCCCCGGCGAGTTCGCCAGGCCATCAAGAGGCTCGCCGACCTGCCATTTTCGTTTCCCGTGGTCAAGAAAGCGATCGCTGCGACGGAAGACCCCGAATCCAGCGACGAGCGGATCTGCCAGTTGCTGGCAGCCGACCAGGCACTGGCGACAAGCGTGCTGCGAGTGGCCAACTCGGCCTACTTCGCCTTGCAGAGCCAGGTGCGAACGCTGACGATGGCCATTGCCGTGCTCGGCCGGGACCGGCTGCGCGCTCTGCTGCGCCATGTTCTGGTGGCCGAGGCTTTCCAGCAACTGGCGGCGCACGGCCCGGCGGCAGTGCGCCTCCGGGACATATCGGTGGCGGCCGGCGCGGCCGCTGCCCAAATCGCCGAGGCCTGCTACAGCCGCGATCTCGAGGAGCCGTCGATCGCGGGGCTGGTTCACAACATCGGCGAATCCGCGCTCTGCTCGGAGTTCCGCGAGGAGTACGAAACCGCGCTTCGGCTGGCCCCATCCTTGGGGACGACACAGGCTCAGATACGTGTTTTTGGCGTGCATCCGCACACAGTCGGCAAGTGGCTGCTCGAAGCCTGGAGCTTTCCCGTGAACTTGGTCCAGGCGGTCGAATGCTGGGAAGCTCCGCTGCAACCCTCTCTAGACTCTGCCGTTCGAGAGTTCCTGTGCGTGGTGCACGCCGGGGCGCGACTGGCCGAAGCCTGGTCGGCTCAACTGGCTGCCCCGGCGGCTCCCGGAGTGATTCTTCCGGAGGTGTTGTCGGCTCTGCGGCTGCACCCGCAGACGGTGGCGAGCATCTACGAGCACCTTCCGCAGCGGATTGACCGGCTGCGGGAAAGCTTGCAGCACTACTAAACCAGCGCCCCCTGGCCGTTGCTGCCCCCCTCGGATTCTCCTTCCGGAATCACCGAGGCGGCGGCGACGCGGTCGCCTTCCTCGAGACGCACCAGGCGGACCCCTTGCGTCGAGCGGCCGGCCTCGCGGATCGCGCCGGCCTCCAGGCGCAGGATCTTGCCGTCCTTGGTGATGATGAACAGGTCGGTGGTCTCGGTGACGTTCAGGATGGCCATGACCTTGCCGTTGCGCTCGGTGGTCTTCATATTAATGACGCCCTTGCCGCCGCGGGAGGTGATGCGGTACTCGTCGAGCGGGGTGCGCTTGCCGTAGCCGTTCTCGGAGATCGTAAGTATCAGTCCTTCCTTGCCGACGGCCTCCATGCCGACCAGGAAGTCCTTGGGCAGCAGGGTCATGCCGCGGACGCCGTAGGCGCCCCGGCCCATGGGCCGGACCTTGTTCTCGGGGAAGCGAATCGCCTTGCCGCTGTGGGTGCCGAGGAAGATCTGCTGGGAGCCGTCGGTGAGCCGCGCCGCGATCAGCTCGTCGCCTTCCTCGAGCGACATGGCGATGATGCCGCGCGACATGGGGTTGTCGAAAACGGTGAGGTCGCACTTCTTGATGGTGCCGTTCTTTGTAATCATTACGATATACTGGCCCGGGGTGAAGGCCGGCACCGGCAGAAACGCCTTGACGGTCTCGCCCGGCTGGAGGTGGACGAGGTTGGCGATGTTCTTGCCTCTCCCGGAGGTGCCCACGTCGGGAATCTCGTAGACCTTGAGCCAGTAGACCCGCCCCAGGCTCGTGAAGATGAGGATATAGGCGTGCGTCGAGGCGATGAGGAGCTGCTCGACGAAGTCCTCGGTGCGCGTGCCCATGCCGATGCGGCCCTTGCCGCCGCGGGACTGGCGGCGGTAGCTGTCGACCGGCGTGCGCTTCATGTACCCGGCGTGGGTGACGGTGATGGCGACGTCCTCTTCGGCGATGAGGTCCTCGAGGTTGATGTCGCCGGTGTCCTCGATGATCTCGGTGCGGCGCTTGTCGGCGTAGTCTTTCTGGACCTCGCGGAGCTCCTCGACGATCAGCTTGCGGAGAACCTTGTCGGAGCCTAGTATCTCGAGGTACTCCTTGATTTTGACCTGGATTTCCTTGAGCTCGTCGAGGATCTTCTGGCGCTCCATGCCGGTGAGGCGCTGCAGCTGCAGCTCGATGATGGCCTGGGCCTGGCGGGCGGTGAACTCCAGCTTCTCGACCAGGGAATCGCGGGCCTCGGCGGGAGTTTTCGAGGCGCGGATGAGCTTGATGACCGCATCGAGCTTGTCGAGGGCCTTCTGGAAGCCGAGCAAAATGTGCTCCCGCTCGCGGGCCTTGCGCAGCAGGAAGTCGGTGCGGCGGCGAACGACGTCGAGGCGGTGATCGACGAACAGCTTGAGGGCCTCGACCAGGCCGACCTCGCGGGGCTGGCCGTTGACGATCGCCAGCATGATGATGCCGAAGCCGACCTGCATCTGGGTTTGCTTGTAGAGGTTGTTGAGCACGACCTGGGCCTGCTCGCCGCGCTTGAGCTCGAAAACCACGCGCATGCCCTCGCGGTCGCTCTCGTCGCGGATGTCGGAGATGCCCTCGATTTTCTTCTCGTTGACCAGGCCGGCGGCGTGCTCCTGGAGCTTGGCCTTGTTGACCTGGTAGGGAATCTCGGTGACGACGATCTGCTCCTTGTCCTTGCCGGCTCTCTCGATGGCGGCGCGGGCGCGGAGCTTGAGGTGGCCGCGGCCGGTCTTATAGGCATCGAGAATACCCTGGCGGCCGAGGATGAAGCCGCCGGTGGGGAAGTCGGGGCCGGCGACCTTCTCCATCACCTTTTGCAGCGTGACGTTGGGGTTCTGCACCGACAGGATGGCCGCTTCGATGATCTCGCCGAGGTTGTGGGGCGGGAAGTTGGTGGCCATGCCGACGGCGATGCCCTGGGCGCCGTTGATTAGAAGATTGGGAATGCGGGCGGGCAGGTACTCGGGCTCCACCAGGCGGTCGTCGTAGTTGGGTCGGAAGTCGACGGTCTCTTTATCTATGTCCTCCAGAAGAGTAGCGGCAATGTGGGCCAGGCGCGCCTCGGTGTAACGCATGGCCGCGGGCGGATCGGCGTCGACGGAGCCGAAATTCCCCTGGCCGTCGATGAGCATGTAGCGCAGCGAGAAGGGCTGCGCCATGCGGACGAGGGCTTCGTAGATGGAGGCGTCGCCATGGGGATGGTAGTTGCCCATGACGTGGCCGACGGTGTTGGCGCACTTGCGGTGGGGGCGGCCCGGGCCGAGCCCGGTGTCGTGCATGCCGTAGAGGATGCGCCGCTGCACCGGCTTGAGTCCGTCGCGGATATCGGGAAGCGCGCGCCCGACGATCACGCTCATGGCGTAATCGAGATAGCTCTTGCGCATCTCGTCTTCGATGTCGATGGGGACGAGCTGCGCGCCGTCGCCTGAGAAGGGCAGAGGAGCGGGGGTTTGCGGGGGCTTTTCGGCGTCGGGCAAGGGCCTCTCCTAGGGTTTGATTGGAGAGTCCATTTTACCGCACGTGGGGCCGGCCGGAGAAGGGCTAAGTGGCTGAAAATCTGGGGAGTTAGGAGTTCCGGGAGTGTTTCCGGAGCGGGCGGCGATGGCGGATGAATGCCGGCCCGCTCAGCCGGCGGCTTGGCCGTGCTATAATCCCCCCGAGAGTTGACCAGGGGGATCGTGAAGAGGCGGATTCTCCACATCGCTGTAGGGTTAGTCTGCCTGTACCTTCTGCTGCTGGGCAGTTTCTTCGCCGCCGTGCGCCTGCCGCCGGTGGAGTTCGCGGGTATTGTGGCGAAGCTGCCGCGAGCGTCGATGTATCTGTTCGGGCCGGCGTTCCCGCGCCTCTGGCAGGTCGCCCGCGCCGGCGCGCTCGACGTCGGCGAGGCGGCGCCGGACTTCGACCTCCAGACCCACGACCACCAGGCCCGCGTGCGCCTCTCCTCGCTCCGCGGCGACCGCCCGGTGGTGCTCGTGTTCGGCAGCTATACTTGACCGCCTTTTCGCCGGGAGGTTCCCGCGCTCAACAAGCTGTACCAGCAATACAAGGACCACGCGGCGTTCTACGTGGTTTACATCGAGGAAGCGCACGCCAGCGACGTCTGGCAGCTCCCCGTCAACGTCAAGCAGGACGTGGTGTACGCCAGCCCCAAGGACCAGCGGGAGCGCGTGGGTGTGGCGGGCGCCTGCGTCCGCAAGCTGGGCATCGAGTTTCCGGCGCTCATCGACAACTGGGACAACTCGGTGGAGCGGGCCTACACCGGCTGGCCGGACCGGCTGTACGTGATCGACCGCGAGGGGCGCGTCGCCTACAAGGCGGGGCCAGGTCCATGGGGATTCAAACCCAAAGAGGTGGGCGAGACGCTGCGGCGGATCGTCCCCCAAGTGCAGATCACTAAGGGGTAGCAGGTGGAGGCGGAAAATGAAAAGACTTATCGTTCTTCTGTTGGCGGCGGCTGTGCCTGCGGCCTTCGCCCAAACCGGAACCGGAACCATCCGCGGCACGGTGCTCGATGCCAGCGACCGGCTGCTGCTGACCTACAACAACCTGCCGCGGCGCCTGTGGTTCCGAGGCGATTTCGACCCGCGGCTGGCGAGCAACGTGGATCAGGCGTCCTTGCAGCGGCTGGTTCCGGTCGACCGCAATGCGCGGGTTTACCACCCGGTGGGAGCCGCTTTCGATAACCGCGTTCCGCTGCCGCTCGCCGCCGGCGGCACGCGACTCACGTCGATCGCCACCGGCGCGGTCAACTGGAACCCTCGGGCGTTCTACATCGGACCTGGCGCGTGGAACGTCGATGTGGCGTTTTTCAAAAACTTCCAGATCTCGGAGCGCTTCAAAGCGCGCTTCACGGGCGACTTTTTCAACTTCTTCAACCACCCCAACGACAACAACCCGGACACCAGCACCGGCATGCAGGACCTGAGCACGCAGGGCAACGAGCCGCGGATCATTCAGTTTTCTCTGCGGTTCGAGTGGTGAGAGGCGCGTCATGAACTTGCGAGTTTGTCTTAGCCTAACCCTGGCGGCGGGCGTCTGCCTGGCCCAGTCGCCCAAGCGGATCAACAAGGCCGTCGAGCTGCTCGAGCAGGGCCAGCCGATTTACTACACGGGCGGCCGCGGCGGCTTCGACGAAGGCATGAAGATGGCCCAGACCTGGGCCGACTACATCAACTACGAGATGGAGCACGCCCCCTACGACGTCCCGCGGCTGGCGGAATTCATGCGCGGGCTCGTGAAGGGCGGGCCAACGAAGAGCGGGCACCGCACCCCGGCGGTGATCGTTACGCTGCCGGTCGGCGGCATCGATGAAGCCACCATGCGCGCCAACTACTGGATGGTCCAGCAAGTGCTGGCCACCGGAATCCACGGCATCCTGCTGTGTCACGCCCAGACCCCGGGCGCGGTCAAGGTATTCGTAGAGGCTACTCGCTATCCCTTCAACCGGCTGCGCGTGGCCGAAGGGCTCGACGAAGGCCGCCGGGGATCCAGCGGGCAGGGCAACGCCGCGCAGATCTGGGGCGTGCCGGTGAAGGAATACTTCGAGAAGGCCGAGCCGTGGCCGCTGAATCCTAAGGGCGAGCTGCTGCTGGGCCTCAAGATCGAGGACAAGCACGCGCTCGGGAACGTCGAGCGGACGCTGAAGATCCCGGGCATCGGCTTCGCCGAATGGGGACCGGGCGACATGGGCATGTCGCTCGGATTTCCGGACGCCCACGATCCGCCCTATCCGGCGGAGATGGCGAAAGCGCGGGCGCGCGTGCTGGCGGCCTGCAAGGCGAGCAAAGTTTTCTTCCTGAACCAGGTCCGGCCGAACGACGTGATCGAGATGCTCAAAGAAGGCGTCATGGTCGGCTCCGGCGGCGCCGAGGCGGCGGCCATCGGCCGCAAACATACCAAGCGGGCTATGCCGTATTGAGGGTAACGACGGCCTGCCCCAGGTGCGCAGATCTGCGCGCGGCGAACCAGGTAGCCTGCTGCTGAGCCTTTAGCTTTTCTAGTAGGCCCTGTAAACGGGAATTAACCGCCAAGACGCCAAGGCGCCAAGAAGAACAACACACTTAAGAATCCTTGGCGTCTTGGCGGTTAATCTTAGGTAAATGCCCAGGCTTCCGAACTTCTTCATCGTCGGCGCTCCCAAGGCAGGCACGACGTCGCTCTATTCCTATCTCGACCAGCATCCCCAGGTTTACATGAGCGCGATCAAGGAGCCGCACTTTTTTGCCGCGGAGATCCGGGAGGAAAATCTCGATCCCGAGCTCCGCCGTGGAATCGCCCGCGACGCGCGCGCTCTGCGCGCGTTTCTCGCCGGCCCCATGCGCGAGAAGCGCTTCGGTGGGATCGTCGCGGACTGGGAAGATTATTTGCGCCTGTTCGCCAACGCTAACAACGAATCGGCTCTGGGAGAGGCGAGCGTTTGTTATTTGTGGTCGCCGACGGCGCCGGAACGGATCGCCGACAGGATTCCGGACGCCAAGATCCTCGTGATGCTGCGTCACCCCGCCGAGCGGGCGTTCTCCCAGTACCTCCACAGCCTCGGGAATGGCGCCATCCGATGGAGCTTCCGCGAACATATCCAGCGCAACCTGCGCCACCGCTCCGGGCAGTTCTGCGTTCACTATCCGTTTCTGGAGTTCGGACTCTACTCGGAACAACTCGGCCGGTAACTGGAACGGTTTGGGCGGAACGTCTGGGTCGGGTTCCACGAGGATTTCAAGGACCGCCCTCTGGAGGTATACCAGGACATCTGCCGATTCTTGGGAGTGGCCCAAGAGTTCTCGCCCAGCATGAACCGACGGCACCTGGAGGCCCAAGTCCCGCGCCTGAGCTCGATCGGCTGGCTCAAGCGCTCGGGACTCTGGCAAGCCGCCGCGAGGGTGACCCCGTCGGGTCTGCGGCCGCTCATCCGTCGCTCGCTCATGCGCCGACCAGGAGCAACCCGTATGGATCCTGCGGACCGCCATTACCTGATCGACTTCTACCGCGAAGACATCTGCAAGCTCGCAAGTCTTCTGGGCCGCAACCTGGACGACTGGCTGCGTCCCGCGTAAGAGTTTACATCCACCGCTCTTCCGAGCCGCGACCGCAGGGAGCGGTTGTCAAGTCTACAGCGGGACGCCACACTAGTCCCGTGACCCCAATTCTGTTTCCTTCCCCAGGAGCAGAGTAAGCCGTTCCCAGCGCTTGAGCAGGCACGAAATGGCCCTTCTCAAGCCGGAGATCCTCCGCTTTTTCCCCCGCTCCGGGATTTCGTTGGACTTCTCATCGGGAGCATTTTAGTAGGAAAATGTTCTGAAGGAGGGAACGCATATCCAACGAAATCCCAGAGCGGGGGAGAGGCGTGGTCCTAGTTTCAGACCGCGCCGAGGTTTCTCTCCCTTCCCGACGGCAACGCGCGTCGGCGCCCGGTTAGGCCCCGGCCTCTATTTTTTTCGGGTCGAGAAGCCGAGCGCCGTGATGCACAGTCAGAAGGTGGACCTCCTCTTCACGAATGCGATAGATATAGCTGCCAACGAGGATCTCTCTAATGTTCTCGATTCCCAGCTCCGGAACGACTCTACCCAAGTGTGGAAAGCTCGCCAGTCGATCTGTGGCGCGGATGACCCGGTCGGCAAACGTTGCCGCTACCTGCGGAGCGTCTCGAGCAATAAAGGCACAGATCGCCTCCAGATCGTCGGCCGCCTGTGGCGTCCACTTTACTTGACCCATTTCGCCATACGCTGGCGAACTTCTTCTTGACCGATGAGTTCACCACCATCCGCTTGGCGAAGACCCTTCTCGACCTTGTAGAGCAGGTAGAGACGATCTAGGGCGTCTTCGACGCCAGCGTCCTCCGGGAGCTCTTCGATTGCCTTCAGCATCTGCTGCTTGGTCTCCACAGCGCTCTCCAATCCCACTTCGTATCCTAGCACTGTGCGGCAGGAGCACGTTTCTTCGCGACTCCATCGCGACGATTGGCAAGCACTTTATTCGGCCTGTCGTGGTGCAAATTTGCACCACGGCGGACCTGGTAGCAAATTTGCTACCGCTAACTCGTTGATTCCAGGAAGATGCTGCTGGCCCGTTGGGCCGCAGCTTCCCAAAGCTGCCGGGATCCCGGCTGGTAGGACCGCGGTTCGAAGGACCGACGAACCAGGTCCCGCGCTTCTTCCGCCGTGCGGAGATGCCCGAGGGCCATGGCCTGTAGCAAAACGTTGCCCACGGCGGTGGCCTCTTCGGGGCCGGCGACAACCGGGATGCCGGTGGCGTCGGCGGTGAACTGGCAGAGCACGGCGTTGCGGGAACCGCCGCCGACTATGTGCAGCACCCGGCAGCTCCGCCCGAGGATTTTTTCGAGCAGGCGCAGGACGTGACGGTACTTGAGAGCGAGGCTCTCGAAGATCGCGCGGGCGGTTTCGCCGGGCGTCTGCGGGTCGGGCTGGCCGGTGCGGCGGCAGAATGCGGCGATCTTCGCGGGCATGTCGCCGGGAGCGAGGAAGGAAGCGTCGTCGGGATCGAGGATCGCGGCAAAGGGCCGCGCGGCGAGCGCCGCCTCGCACAGCTCGGCGTATCCGAGATTGGCGCCCTCGCGGGCCCAGGCCCGCCGGCACTCTTCGAGCAGCCACATGCCGCTGATGTTTTTCAGCAGGCGGATGGTTCCCCAAGCGCCGCCTTCGTTCGTGAAGTTGGCGTCGAGCGTCGCCTGGTTGATGACCGGCGCGGGAACTTCGGCGCCCAGCAACGACCACGTGCCCGAGCTGAGGTAAGCCCAATCGGCTCCCTGCGCCGGCACGGCGGCTACGGCCGAAGCGGTGTCGTGAGAGGCCGGCGCGATCACCGGGATCGGGGAGACGCCGGCGTCGGCCGCCACCGAGTCGAGCAACATCCCGAGTGGCGTGCCGGGCGGGACGAGCTCGGGGAGAATCCGCGCCGGAATGCCGAGCGCCTCGAGCAGGTCCGGCGCCCAGGCGCCCGCGCCTGGATCGTAGAACTGCGTGGTGCTGGCGATGGTCGATTCCGAAACCGCCCGTCCCGTGAACCAGTAGTGGAACAGGTCGGGCATCATCAGGAGCGTGCGAGCGAGCTCCAGCAGATGCGGGTGTCTGCTCCGCGCGGCAAAAAGCTGGTAGAGCGTGTTCAACTGCATGACCTGGATGCCTGTGCGCGCGAAGATTGTTCCACGTGGAACAATGGCAAACAGCTTCTCCATGATGCCGTTGGTGCGCGCGTCGCGATAATGATAGGGATTCTCGAGAAGCGCCCCGTCGCCGTCGAGCAAGGCGTAATCGACGCCCCAGGTGTCGACGCCTAGCGAGGATAGGCGATCCCCCGTCAGGCGCGCCGCGGCGGCCAGGCCCTTCTTCATCTCGTCGAACAGGCGCCGCGCGTCCCAGTGGAGGCTGTCCAGAACGCGAAGGGGGCCGTTGACAAACCGGTGCGCCTCCTCCAGGGTGAGGCGTTCGCCGTCGAAACGGGCGAGGATGGCGCGGCCGCTCTCGGCGCCGAGGTCGAAGGCCAGATAGTTGGAGGTAGCGGGCACTAGATCCGCCCGCGCGCCCAATACCAGGCCAGGCCCACCCATTCGTGGAGCACGTCTTCGTTGTCCCGGATCGCCGAGGAGCCGGGCAGCAGCTCTCGCAAGCCGAATCCCCAACGGTTGGATCGAAAGCCGCAAGGGGCCGGCGTCACCTCGAACCCTTGTTTGCGAAAACAAAGTTCCGCGCGCGGCATGTGCGTGGCTTCGGTGACCAGCGCGATTTTGCGAATGCCCCTGGCGCGGAGGATTTCCGCGGCGAAGAGGGCGTCTTCGTAGGTCGAACCCGAGCGGCGGTCGGTCCAGATTCTGGAGGGGTCGACGCCCTGTCCCACCAGGATCTGGCGCATCGCCGCCGCCGCGCCGGGCGCCCCCCCGGCACAGGCCAGTATGGGCAATTGCCGCCAGTTGGTATGCAGCCAAGCGGCGTGCTGGCACCGCAAATAGGTGCCTGGGCCGACGATCGTGTCACGCCTTTCCGGCCTCGGGGGATCAAAAGGCCCGGCCAGCACGACGATGGCTTCCGCTTCCCCTTTGGGTAGCGGCACATCGGGGTAACGACTTTCCAGGCTGCCGGTGGTGAGCCAGGCGACCGGAGGCCAGGAGACAAGGAACAGAGCGGTGATGCCGGCGATCAGGGGCGCAGCGCTGCGCTGGCCTCTTCGCCGCAAAAGGCGGTACGCGGCGGTCAGGATCACCAGCAGAATCAGCGGAAACAGCGGTTGCGTGTAGGTGAGTCTCACGAGTCGCGTTCTTCTCGACAGATTACACTACGGGGGGCCGCGACGGTTACTCGGCCGGACGTGTATCGGTGCGGCGCTGTGCGGGACGGGCGCGGCCGGCCTGGCCGAGCGCCTGCCGGGTCCCGTGCAGGAAGACGCCGGCGCAGAAAGAAATTCCATTGTAGAAGTGATACAGCAGATGAAACGGGACGGCGGCCAGAGCGAACAGGAAGTTCTTGCGCCGCCGAAGAAAGAAATAGAACTGCGAGTTGAGGAACAGAACGACCAGCAGGACGACGAAGGGCAGAACCACCATGGGGTGCTTCGGCATGAAACTCAAGATCAAGCCGGCGGTTCCGAGCAGAAGAACGGCGGTGAGCACCGAATAGACGCGCCAGTAGCGGGAGGCCTCGAGAAAGCGGTGCCGCAAGTAAATCCAGGCGAAGGTAACCGCCAGGGGCGGGATCAGGGCCAGCATGTGATGTCGCCAGGCCAGGTAGATGGTGGCGGCGAAGGTCGCCACAATCGCCGCCAGCATGGTGGCGCGCGGCCGGGCCGCGTTCCAGTCGTGGAACCAGTAGAGCGCCAGCAGCAGAAACAGCAGCAGCAGAACCGGAACCAGAAACAGTCCTTTGAAGTGGACGGCCAGGCCAACGACACCGAGCAGCATCAGGAATACCAGCGCGACGCTGATGCGCTGCGAGATGTGCAGGTTCAGGTCGTTGGGCATGCTGGAGTCGCGCAGGATCAGCTCGGTCCAGGGGATGCCGCGGTCGAAGATGTCGGTTTTCAGCAGGCGCCAGAAAGTCCAGGCCTTCAGATGCTTGACCCGGAGGCTCTTATCGAGCAGGATTTTTCCGCCGGCGGTGGTGATGCGGTAGCCGAGCTCGATGTCCTCGATGGCGGGCCGCCGGTAGTCCTCGGCGAAGCCGCTGCAGCGGTCAAAAACCTCTCGGCGGATGGCGCCACAGCCCGTCCAGAACGTGGAGGCTGTTTCGCTGCCCGTCTGGTGAACGAAGCAGTGCATCAGGTTCTTGTACTGAGAGAGAAAATCGGGCGATTCGGGGCTGTCGTCGTAGGAGCCGATCAGGGCGTCCAGGCCGGGATCCTCCGCGAATCGTTGGGCGACCCGGGACAGCGTGCCGGGCTGGACGCAGACGTCGGCGTCGATGAAGAACAGGATCGAGCCGCGAGCCTGCCGCGCGCCGAGATTGCGCGCCACCGCCGGCCCGCCTGTGACGCCGGCCGAAACGAGGCGGCACCCGAAGCGCCCGGCCACTTGCGCTGAGCCGTCGGTGGAGCCGTCGTCCACCACCAGGCATTCGTAGTCTGTATAGACGGAACGGCCGAGCGAAGCCAGGCACTGCTCCAGGTAGTGCTCGCCGTTCTTGACGGGAATGATGACGGAAATCATGGGGCTAGCTCGCTGCGAAGTGGCGCCGGGCCGGCCGGCCCCTGGAGCCGGCGGCAGGGACTTGTCCCGGATTCCCTGTTGGCGGCCCGGCGTATCTCGTGCGGGCGTGCAACTCCTTGCATAGTTCTGCCGTTTACACGCCTTCGGAACTGAGCGATTGCTTCATGAGTTGGAACTCCTGTCTCTCGCGTTCCACGGTGGCGCGGGTAATGGCCCGCAGCTCGGCGTCGACGATGCGGTTCATGGCCGCCCAGCCGACCTGTGCGCCACGCTGCCGCTGAATGCTGATCAGACGCTGGAAAGCCACCCAACGCGTGAGGCTGGGGGAGGAGATTCCGTAGGGGAAGCCGAGCTTCATGGGTTTTTCCTTGGCGCCGTGGGGGGCGGCCGGCGAAAGACGCAGCAATTCCTAGACCGAATCCTAAGCGGCTGAAAAGACAGGAAGTTGAGCGACATTGTAGTGCGACTTCCCAGAGGCCGCCTCATGGTTTCCGCGGATGAGAAAAACCTACCGGTAGGGGACCACGCGGCTGATCGAGGACCGGACGGCCAACACCCCCATGTTGAGTCCGTTGGCCGTAAACGTGGGTCCGCTCGCGTACGACACCGTTCCCAGTTGGAGCGTCCCGGCCGGAACGCCGGACTGGACGCTGCTGGAAGGCAGGCTGCTCAGCGCCGCCACGGGGACCTGGAACGAACCCAAGCTGGCCGCCACCACGCAATAGAAAGCGCCGCCGACACCCAGGGCTGTGTCGGCGGAGGTCCCCGTGATGAGGATGAAGCCCCGTCCCGGATTTCTCGGGTCCCAGGTCAGCGGCAGCGGCTGGGCGCGGTCCGCCACGGCGATCTGATCGCGATTGGTCCAGTCCAGGGTCCAGGCCGAAGAAGCGGGCAGGTCGAGGCTGGCGCTGAACGGGCCGACGTTGGCCCCGCCCGAACCGGAGGCCACGTACCGCCCGGAAGCCAGGAATAGCGCCGGCGGAAGCTGGCCGGGCGGAGCGAGGCCGCCGCCGAGGTTGCCAAAATAGGATCCGGAAAACTCGCGGGACGACGTTTTCTCGCCGCCGGGACCCGCCACTCGAACCACGGCGCCGGCGTCCTGATTGGCGAAGTGCGACAGGTTGACGAACGGCGCGCCCCCAGAACGGAAAGTCAGCACGGTGCAGGATCCCGGCGTCGGAAGAGAAAACTCGGGATGGAAAAAAGCTTCGCCGGTTCGCAGGAAGAAGGCGGAGGTGCTGTCCACGGTGATCGGCGGGTTGAGCGCGAACTGGGTTCTGCTCAAGGCAACCGCTCCCACGACGCGGGGCGCCGAGCCGACAAGAACGCGCGCCAGCGGGTTCACCGGATCCTGGCAGGCCGCGCCGGTCGAGGAAATGGCGATCGTGGCGTAATTACTGTAGTAGGCGCCGGCTTTCACGGTGAGCGGGACGTAACAGCCTTCCGGCGCGTCGGCGGGCAACTGGAAATTGAGCTGGTCGAGGCCGGCGCAGCAAGAGCTGCGTCCAGCGTAGAGCTTGACGACGGGTTTGCCGGCCACGAAGATTTCGACCGGGACATTCAAATCGCCCGAGGGAGCCAGTTCGTTGTCCGCGGCCGAAATGGCGCCGAGCCCGGTTCCGTAGGCGACCAGCACTTCCCCGGGCCGCGCCGGAGCCGACAGGGAGTTGAGCGTGGGATCGCCGCTGGCGGAGATGTTCTGGATCACCGCCTGGCCCTTGCCGTCGGAAGAACGGGTGATCAGCCCGAATGAAGATTCGACGACGTCGACCAGAGTCGGGTCGCTGAGTTCGTTCTGGTAGCTAACGGTTACCCCTACGCGCCCCAGTGGCGCATCGGACGGCAGAATCGCGTTGATCTGATCGTAGCTCACGTAAAGAGGTATGGCGTTCATCGCTGTGCCGTCGCTGCCGGCCACGCGAACGGAAACTCCGGCCAAGGTCGAAGAGAGCGGGAAGGACGAAGCGATGGCCGTCGGCAGGGGGCCTAACGCAACGCCAAACAACGAGAAGATCGAGCCGCGCGCGATGGCGCTGCCCGGCAGGCCCGCCGGTTTGAAGTTCGCAGCGTTTACGATACCGTTGGGCGCGATCCAGGGGCGGGCCCAAGCGGAGACGGCGAAGACGGCGAGCAGGGCGGCGCGAGAAGCTTTCATGAGCCGGTCCTTCCGAGGCCCTCAGGGATGTAGAGTTCCAGCCACATCATATAATTGAGCAGGCCCCATAGCGCGCGACCGTGGTCAACACGGCCGGCGAAATGATCTTCGAGCAGCGCGTTGACTGCCTCGGGACGGAACAACCCCGTCTCCAAGACTCGATGCGGCGCGCAATAGGCCAGCAGCACATCCTTCAGTTCGCGGCGAAGCCAACCGGAGTACGGCATCTCGAGCCCGACTTTCTTCTTGTTGAGAATCCGCGGCGGCAGCAGGTCTCCCATGGCGCGGCGGAGGAGATGCTTTTTGCGAAGCCCCGGGAGCTTCAGGCGCACCGGGACGCGAGTCATGAAGTCGGTCAGGTCGTGGTCGGTCAGCGGGACCCGGGCTTCCAGGGAGTGGGCCATGCTCATTCGATCGTTCTTGATCATGAGGTCGTCGGGCAGAAACACCGAAGAGTCGATGTGCAGGAGCCGGTTGAGAGCATCCTTCGCGGCGGAGCGCCCGAACACCTCGAGGAAATGGCGATCGGAGTTCTGGGGCTCGATTTGCTCCAACACGCGCGGGGAGTAGAGCTGGCGTTTCTGGGCTTCCGTCAAGACGATGCGCCACCACAAGTGGGCCTGTGCCGGAGGCAGGTCCAGCCCGCCGAGAAACCGCTTCAGCTTGAACTCGAAACTAAGTTTTTTCGGTGACACTGGCAGGAGATTCGCCGCCGGCGCCAGCAGCCCGTTGCGGATCCAACGCGGGACGCGGCGGAACCACCGCGAAGCCTGGTAGGCAGCATAGGTTTCGTAGCCGGCGAAAGCCTCGTCGCCACCCTCGCCGGACAGCAGCACCACCACTTCGCCCCGAGCGAGTTGGCAGACATAATACGTCGGGATGGCGGAACCATCCGCGTAGGGCTCATCGATATAGGTCAAATACTTGGGAAGCAGGTCGCGCACCAGTCGTGGAGTCACCGTTACTTCATGATGGAGCGTGCCGAACAGCCGGGAGACAGTTCGGGCATACGGCAGCTCATTGAAACTGGGGTCGTCGAACCCCACCGAATAAGTGTGAATCGACCGACGCCCCTGCTGGTGCATCAGCGCGACCAGAGTGCTGGAGTCCAAGCCACCCGAGAGCATGACGCCCACCGGGACGTCGGCGACGAGCTGCCGTTGAACGGCGCCGTCGAGGAGCTCGCGGGCGCGCCGGACCGCCTCGTCTTCCGGCATGGACTCATCGGTGTCGAAGGAAGGCTCCCAGTACCGACGGGTCGTCTCCCGGCCTTCCGAGTCGATCGACATGCAATGTGCCGGCGGCAGCTCGTGGACGTGCTCAAAGGCTGTTTGCGGGCCTGGAACATAGTCGAACGTCAGGAAGTCATGCAACGACTGCAGCGATGGTTTTCGCGGCACGCGCGCGTCAGCCAGAATCGCCTTGATCTCAGAACCGAATCGCAGGAAGTGCGGGTCCTGCTGGTAAAACAAAGGCTTGATCCCGTAACGGTCCCGGATCAGGTGCAGCGTCGCGGACCGGCTATCCCAGATGGCGATGGCGAACATGCCGTTCAGCTCGGGAACCATCTCGAGGCCGAGCTCTTCGTAGAGGTGGATCAGGACCTCGGTGTCGGTCCTCGACCGGAAGACATGTCCTCGCTCGGCGAGGGCGAAGCGCTCTTTCAACTCGCGGAAATTGTAGACCTCGCCGTTAAATGCGATATGTACGGACCCATCTTCGTTCGACATGGGCTGATGTCCGGCGCGGGAAAGGTCAATCACCGACAGGCGCCGGCTGCCGAGAGCGATGCGGCAGTTTTGCCAGGTGCCACGGTCGTCGGGCCCGCGATGCTCGAGGGTGTCGGTCATCCGCTCGATGAGCGGGCCGGCGGATTCACCGTCCGGCGAGCCGAAACGCAAGATACCGCAGATGCCGCACATGGCTACGAATGAAAAGCTGCCGCCAGCTCTTCTCGATTCGAGAGCTGCGTCGGGCACTTGACAATACCGTTTTCGACGTCGTAGGCCAGACTGCAGCGGGGGCATACACACTGCAGTTCCCGCTGTTGCATGGGGGCGAAACTGCAGTTCGCGCACGCCAGAATAAGTTTCCGCCGGATGAAGGGACCAGACTCGCCGGCCTTCTTGAACTGCATCACGTTGGCGTAGCCAAGGAAAAACTTTTTGGAGCGCACAAACACCAGGCCTTCCTCAGAGGCCCAGCGCCTTACTTCAGAGATGGAGTGAAACGTGGCCTGCGGGGTCCAAAGCTTGTCGCCGAGCAGGTTCCGAAGCTCCTCGTGGTCCAACTTCTGACCGAGATGGGCGATCACGAAAGGCTGCAGGAGGGCCAAGGCAGGGCGGGGAACACGATCCAGGGGAACCAGCGCCCGCACGGGTTTGAAAGCGTGATAGATCACGTTGTAAGGGTTCCAGTAATTGTAAAGGAAGACAAGGACGGTCCCGCCCGGAGCAGTAACGCGGGCCAATTCGCGAAACCCCCGCCGGCAGTCCGGCGTATGATGGAGTACCCCGATAGAGATGGCGTGGTCGAAGGAGCCGTTCGGAAATGGCAAACGGAGCGCCGTGCCCTGGATGCTGTTCGCCTCCGGATTAGTCTCGCGGCACCGACTCAGAGACTGGAAGCTTACATCTAGGCAAACGAGCCGCGCGCCTCGGTCAAGCAGTCCCCGGCTGATTTCCCCGATGCTGGAACCGACGTCGAGAATGAGGCGATCTTGAATCTCTTGACCCGGGAGAAACTCGCTTAGGTACTCTCTCCACCAAGCGATCCGTTTGGATCCGCCTTCAATGAAGTGGTATTTATCGTAGTGTCTCCGAGTTTTCTCTTGCAGTGCTGATTCCATATTTCGATCGCGTTCGAGCCTGGATGCTGTGAAATGCGCGTCCATCACTCCTCCGCTTCGGTGGCGGTGACCACCAGGTGTTTCGTCTGCACGCCCGCCACAGCATGGGGGCTGAGGCGTCCGAGGCGCGTGGCGATGGCGTCTCCGACCATGCCAATCAGCAGTATCAACAGCGCGCTCATCAGCGCCAGCAAGGCGGAGGCCGAGATATTGGGATCCCGCATCAGGTCGATGGTCATCTTGCCGAACCCGCAAAGCAGGCACAGCAGCACTACGGGAAGGAACACGCGCAGCGGGCGGAACAACATGGACGTGCGCAGGATCAGCACCAGGAAGCTGCCGGCGTCCCAGGGCACAATTTTAGACTTTCCGTGGCGCTGACGATAGTTGATCGGCACGTACGAGACGGCATACTTGTCGCAGTGCATGGCCAGCGTGATGGTCGTGGTGAAGCTGAACTGATCGGGCAGCAGGGGAAAGTACTGCCTGACGACATCGCGGCGGAAGACGCGCAGTCCGCTGTTCAGGTCGGGGATTCTGGCGCCGGTGAGGTAGTTGGCCAGGCGATTCAGGAGCCACTTGGCGGGCCGCCGAACCGCCGGGATGCGGACTTTGCGGCCGACTCGCGCGCCGACGACCATGTCGGCCCGTTCGAGCTCGACCAGCAACTCGGGAAGGTGCTCGGCCGGGTAGGTGCCGTCGGCGTCGGTGATGGCGACAACCTCGTGGCTGGCGGCGGCGATGCCGGTCTTGAGCGAGGCCCCGTAGCCGCGGTTGCTGTGATGACGAATCACACGCGCGCCAGCCGCAGCGGCGGCGCGGGCGGTGCCGTCGGTGGAGCCGTCGTCGACCACGAGGATCTCCGGCCGGATGCCGAGCTGCTGCAACGCCTCGCGGAGCTCGGCGATGACCTGGCCGACGCCGGATACTTCGTTAAAGGCGGGAATGATGACACTGACTACATTGGTCATGGCTTGGCTTGCTCCTTCCAGGCTGCCGCGGTGGTCAGTTCCGCGGCCAGCGTTAACGGATCCTGCGGCGGAGGTTGCGGTTTGGCGCGGCAAATCGTGATCTCACCGCCGCCCAGTGTTCCGGGAAACACTTTGACTACCTCGAAGTCGGCGCCGACGGCGCGCCAGATCTCCGGGTGGAACCCCTGGAGCTGCGCCGGTAATGTGTAGACCAGCCATAAGGACTTGTGGCGGCGGCGCATCTGGTCGAGCTCGGGCCCAGAGTTCGCGGCAGGCCAGTGCGGGGCAAAGTAGCCGCCATAGGCGCGGGCCGCCAGCCCGACGGTCACGACCTCGTCGGAAGGCTTGCGATTGCGTTCCACGTAGTCGCGGGCTGCGGTGAAATCCTGCTTGGGAAGCGCGTAGCATCTGGGGATGGTCAGCGCGGAGGCCGCGATCAGCAGGCCGGCCAGGGCGAC